>WNGM01000953.1_pt1 | contig 28353 bp, 24 predicted proteins | sample 5400571 | NCBI WGS metagenome assembly WNGM01 (sample SAMN13153378, study PRJNA577476) | soil metagenome | isolation source: 100 cm soil or saprolite under Garry oak tree replicate 2 | place: USA:California | collected 2016-06-15 | reverse complement strand
CCTACGCCGATTGGCGCCGCTACCCGCAATACATCGTCCCGCTCGCGGAATCCTCGATCGACATGATCTGGGCGCCGGCGTACGGGTCGAACAAGAAGAACGCGACGGACATCCGTCTCGCCGTCGACGCCCTCGAGCTGGTGTTCACGCGGCCGGAGATCGGCACGTTCATTCTGCTCTCGGGAGATTCCGACTTTTCCTCGCTCGTGCTCAAGCTGAAAGAGTACGGCAAGTACGTCATCGGCGTCGGGATCCGCGAGTCGTCGAGCGACCTGCTGATCCAGAACTGCGACGAGTACTACTCCTACAACGAGCTGGCCGGCCTCACCAAGGAGAGTGACATCACGCACGAGCGCCACGACCCCTGGGAGCTTGTGGTCGAAGCCGTGAAGCAGATGACCGCGCACAACGACGTGATGCGCTCCGACCGTCTGAAACAGGTGATGCAGGAGATCGATCCCACGTTCAACGAGAAGGACGTGGGATTCTCGCGCTTCTCGAAATTCGTGGTCGAGGCGGCTCACAAGGGCTTGATCAACCTCACCAAGCTCGACAACGGCCAGTACGAGATCGCCCTCGGCCCCGGGGTCCCGGGCGCCGCGGCGCAGCCGGCGGGGGTTGCCGCACCAGATCGGGCACGCGAGCGCTCCGAAGGCCGCGGCCGGGGCCGCGGCCGGCGCGGCGGCGGAGCGGGAGGGGGAGGGGGGGGCCGCGACGAGCAGGAAGCTCGCGTGGAGCCCGCGGCGGCGGACGAGCCCGCTCCGGAACAGCGCCGCAGCGCCTTCTCAGGCGCCTTCGGAGTCATCAAGCAGGCCCTGGGCCGCCTGGGTGGCGACGCCCGCCCGGTGAGCGCCGAAGAGATCGGCGAAGCCATGGCCGAGATCAAGGGCGACGCCCAGCCCGTCGAGCCGGCCCAGGTGCAGAAACTACTGCGCCAGGCGCACGACCGGGAGTTGATCGATCTCGCGAAAGACGAGGAAGGCGCCTACACCGTTCGGGTACGCGACGCCGCGCCCCCCCCTCCGCGCGCCGAGCCGGCTGCGGTCACCGATGCCGACGAAGCGCTCGATCCCCCCATGCCCGAGTCGTCCGCGCCGCCGTCGATGCGCCCGGGCGTCGCGCCGACCGGGGGCATTCCGTCGCGCAGCGCGCGGTTCCGCCGCGGGTCGCGCGGCCCGCGCGTCACTCCCCCCGACATTCCCAAGATCGGCGTGGTCGAGGTAGACCCCAACTTCAAGCCGCGGATCGAGCTGCTGCCGCCCAAGCAGCCCGACATCGAGCCCCGCACCGCCGACGCGACCCCCAGTGGATCTCCTTCCGGGGGAGACGAGCGCCGCGAGCGCGGCGAACGCGGGGGGCGCGGGGGGCGTGGGGGGCGTGGTGGCCGCGGCGGGGGAGGCCGTGGAGACGCCGAGCCTGGTGAGCGGTCGGAGCGCGGAGAGCGCGGCGGTCGTGGTCGCCGGGGTGGCCGGGGACGGGGTGGTCGGGGTCGCGGAGCGGGGGCGGGGGCGGGGGCGGCGAACGGCGGCGAGCGGGGATTGCCCCGTGATAGCGAGTCGCCGCGGGCGTCGCTGCCCGAGCCCGCGGCGCCGCCCCTTCCCCCGCCCGCGCCCAAACTCCCCGCGTCCGAGCCGGACGAGCCGGGGGACGGCGGCGAGTCGTTCTGGTCCAAGGTCAAGCGCGGGCTCACCGGCGGTCCGTGAACGGCAGAGCCCTGCCGGCGTTGTTCTACGCGCGACCTACTCCCGTGGTCGCGCGTAGGCTTTTGGGACATGTGCTCGTCAGCGAGGTGGGTGGCCGCCGCACCGCGGGCCGGATCGTCGAGACCGAGGCGTACCTCGGCCCCGATGACCCCGCGAGCCACGGCTACCGGGCGCGCCGCACCCGGCGCAACGCCAGCATGTTCGAGCGGCCCGGCACCGCATACGTGTACTTCACCTACGGGATGCACTGGTGTCTCAATGCCGTGACCGAGCGCGAGGGGTTCCCCGCCGCGGTGCTGATTCGGGCGCTCGAGCCGCTCGAGGGGCTCGCGACCATGCGCCGCCGGCGGCGTAGCAGCTCGGACCGGGAGCTCTGCTCTGGCCCGGCCAAGCTGTGCCAGGCGCTGGGTGTCACCGGCCGTGAGGACGGCGTGTCGCTCACGCGCGGTCGGCTGCGAATCGTGCGTCAGCGGAGCCGACAGCGAGCGGCCATCATCGTGACACCAAGGATCGGGATCACGCGGGCGGTCGACTGGCCACTGCGGTTCTTGATCGCGGGCTCGCCGTGGGTCTCCCGCTAGGTCTGATCCTCGTGCTCCAGCAACCCATCGTCGTGGACGGCCACATCGACACGCCGCAGCGTATGCTCGACATGAAGACCGACATCACGGCGCGGCTCCCCGACGGCCACGTCGACGTGCCGCGCATGAAGGAGGGCGGGCTCACAGCGGCGTTCTTCTCGATCTGGGTGGACGCGCGCTACGTGGGGCACAGCGCCTTTCAGCGTGCCCTGGACCTGATCGCGGCCGTCCGGACGCTCGCCGATACGAACCACGACGTGGAGCTCGCCACGACGGCGGATCAGGTCCGGGCCGCGGCGGGGCGCGGTCACATCGCAGCCCTGATGGGGGTCGAGGGGGGTCACGCGATCGACAACTCGCTCGCCCACCTCGACTCGCTGTATCGCCTGGGCGTGCGCTACATGACGCTCACCTGGAACAACGGCAACGACTGGGCGGGCTCGTCCACCGATCCCAAGCGGCACGGCGGGTTGACGCCGTTCGGGCGCCAGGTGGTGCGCCACATGAATGAGCTGGGGATGCTGGTGGACGTGTCCCATGTCTCGGACTCGACGTTCTGGGACGTGATCGCGACGACCGCACGTCCCGTGATCGCGTCGCACTCCTCTTGCCGCGCGCTGGCGCACCATCCGCGCAATCTGTCGGACGCGCAGCTCGCGGCCGTGGCGAAGAGCGGAGGGGTGGTGGGGATAAACTTCTATCCCGTCTTTCTCGACGACCACTTCCGGCACCAGTACGAGGAGCTGCGCCGGCGCCTGCGGCTCGAGACGGACTCGATCCGCGCCCGCTACCGCGGGCACCCGGGCCAGTCGGCGTTCGAGGTGGACAAATTCGTGGGAGAGCGGGCGGAAAGCCTCGACGTGCCGGGCATCGACCGGCTGCTCGATCACATCGACCACGCGGTACAAGTGATGGGCATCGACCACGTCGGCCTGGGCAGCGACTTCGACGGGATCAGCGTGCTGCCCCGGCCCATGAAAGACGCGACGTCCTTGCCCGAGCTGATCCGGGCCCTTCGGGGCCGGGGCTACTCGGACGCGGACGTCCGCAAGATCCTGGGAGAGAACTTCCTGCGCGTGCTTACTGCCGCTCCGTGATCCCCTCCTTGGCGCTGCCGAACGAATAGCGGACGCCGCCCTGGAACGTGTGCGTCGTCCCCTGGATCAGGAAGCTCGCCGCCGCCGACGTCAGGATGTAGTGACCGTACAGCGCCAGCCGCCCCTGCTTGATGTCGATCCCGCCCATCCACCAGAAGAACGCCTTCGTGGCCGCGTTGTCCGCAGCGTCCTGGAGCGCGGCTTCCTGGGCGAGGTTGCCGCCGCACGAGGCGCAGCTGCTCTCGACGTTGAGCGCCTCCATGATGGCGAACCCGCCGCCCGCGAACGGCTCGACCCGCAGCTGCGCCGGGAACGCGAGCACGCCCACCATGATGCGTCGCAGGTTGTTGAACTGGACGTTCCCCGGGGTCACGGTCCCGCTCGGCTCGATGAACGTCACGTGCCGGGCCGAGAGGAAGAACGACTGCTCATAGGACGCGTACAACGCGGTCCGTTTGCCGGTGATCAGCCAATGGCCGCCGAATGTGGGCTCAAAGGAGTAGCTGTCGTAGTTGGTCCTGAACACCATGAGACCACCCTGGCCGCCCCAGTACCATTTGTGCTGCCAGTCGCTGCTGCGCCGCTCGTACGTGGGGCCGGCGCTCGGTCGCGCCTCCGGGACCTTGCCTCCCGCGGCGACGATCGAGTCGCGTCGTTGTTTGGGGATTTCCGGATAGATCTTCTCACGCCGGGTGGGGCCGAGGAAAAAGGACAGCCCGGCCGATCCCACCAGCTGGCCGGCCCACTTGCTGCCGGGCAGCTGCGTGGTGGCTGCGTAATAGGCGCGTCCCTCGAGCCGCAGGGCGGCCCGATCGGTGATGTAAATCCGGTCGCCCAGGGCGGCGTGCGCTCCGGCGTCCCGGAATCCCCCCACACCGGAACTGTTGAAGTCCATGGCTGAGTAGCCGCCGAGGAGGTAGAAGCTCTTTTCCGAGCCGAAGTTCAGCACCAGGCTGCCGGAGGCGAACCACACCGGGAAGTTGGTCCCGCTCCCGCCGCCGACGGGCTTGGGCCGCATGTAGAGCCCGTCTCCCTCGATCCCCAGCCAGTCGGTGATCCAGAAGCCGAGCCGGCCGCCACCGCCGATTTGGTTGTCCAGCAGGAAAGCCCGGTCGAACCGGGTGTAGGAGGCGAACCCGCCGATCTCGAACTGGTGGGCGTGCTGGGCGCTCAAGCTCGCGGCTCCGCCGAGCAGCAGAACCCCCATCACCGTGGCTACCCGCATGGGAAAGACTCCTCGCGTACCGGGGAAAGCGACCCCCAAAATAGGGAGTTCAGCCGGAAAACGCGATACCTCTTCGGCTTAAGCCTCTGACCCTTGAAAGTACTTGAAGGTGAGGCGAGGCTTGGGCCGTTGCATACCGAAGATATCCCGAAAATCGAGGAGTCTAGTGACCGATGAAGAACGTCATCCCCACGCTCCCAACGACGTGGATTACTTCGTCCTCCTGGCCGAAACCGGCGCCGGGGCCGCGGTAGTAGGCTCGGGCTTCCAACCGGACCCCCGCATGGTTACCCGCGAAGAACAGCCGCTGGCCGAGCCCGGCGTGGACGGCGTTCAGATCGGAGGTGTAGGGCGCGCTCGGTCCCATGTGGAGGCGCGAATACCCGCCCAGGACGTAAAGGCCGCCCGAGCTCAGGACCAGGCTCGCGCTCGCGAACGCGGCCGTCGTGTGCCCCACGCCGCTGAACGTTGAACGCGGCTGGGCGACGTTGCCGTCTACCTCGAGGCTGAAATGGTCGCCCAGAAAGAAGCCCAGCCAGCCCCCCGCGCCGATTTGGGGGTCGAGCTGGAAGCGGCTGTCGTACCGCGTGTAGGTCGCGAACCCGCCGATCTCGATCTGGCCGCCGTGCTGTGCCCAAAGGCACGGGGCCCCGCTGGCCAGCAGCACCGCAATGACAGTGAGCGCCCGCATGGAAGGACTCCTATGGGGATGGTTGGTCGCGGGCGCCCCCCAAAATAGGAGTTTTCCTCGAATGCGCGATATCCTGCAGTGCAACCAGAATCGGTGAGGCCTGGCGCACGCCGCGGCAGGTCAAGCATCGTTACAAAATGAACCACCTCACAGCAGCCCCAGCTTGGCGACCCGTCCGCCCAGCCGCACCGCGGCGAAGGCCTGGTGCAGGGCCGACGGTACGCGCGACATCGAAAGTACCTGAAGGTGAGAACGAGCCAAGACGCCGGAATACCGAAGATATACCGAATACTGCGTGACGGCAGCGCCTATGGGTACGGCCTCCCGAGCTAGCGGCCGTTCGTCGACTTCGCGCCGCCATGGCCCAAGAAGAAGGACACGCCCGCCATACCAGCGAAGTGCCCGACCCAATTAGGGCTGGCCTGCACGCCGCCGGGCCCACGATAATAGCCTCGCGCCTCCAGTCGGAGCGCCACGTGGTCGCCGACGAAGAAGATTCGCTCGCCGAGCCCCCCGTGCAGGGCGTTCAGCTCGGAATAGTAGGGTGGATTGGGTCCCATGTAGAGGCGGGAATACCCGCCCAGCACGTACGCGCTCCCCGAGCTGATGACCAGGCTCACGCTGCCGAACGCGACGGTCGTCTTTCCCACGCCGCTGAGCTGTGAGAGCGGCTGCGCTACGTTTGCGTCGACTTCGAGACTGAAGTGGTTGCCGAGGAAGTAGCCGACCCGAGCACCGCCACCGAACTGGTTGTCGAGCAGGAGGCCGCTGTCATACCGTGTGTAGCTGCCGAATGCGCCGATCTCGACTTGGCCGCCGTGTTGCGCGCCGAGCGGCGCAATCCCGCCCGCCAACAGCAGCCCGATAAGCGTGAGCACGCGCATGGGAGGACTCCTTATGCCTTGAATCCCTTGGGTGTAGTTCTCGCGACAAACACCGAGCCACCTCCGAAGATGTCGCGTCAGATGAGTCCTAGTTTCCTCCCCACGTCCTTGAATGCCGCCAGTGCGAAGTCCAGATCGTCCCGCGTGTGGGCAGCCGAGAGCTGACACCGAATCCGGGCGTGGCCTTGGGGGACGACGGGGTACCCGAACCCCGTCACGAACACCCCCTCGGCGAGCAGCAGCTCGCTCATCTGGATTGCCTTGGCCGTCTCGCCCAGAATCACCGGCACGATGGGCGTCTCGCCCGCGAGCGGCTTGAACCCGAGGGCGCGGAGCTGCTCTCGGAAATAGCGGGCGTTCTCGTGCAGCCGGGTGACGAGCTCGGGGTGGCGCTCGACGTGGCGCACCGCGGCGAGCGCGCTCCCGGCGACGGTGGGCGGGAGGGCGTTGGAAAAGAGCTGCGGCCGCGACCGCTGGGTCAGGTAGTCCGCGAGCGAGCCGGGGCCGGCGGTGAAGCCACCCGCGGCTCCACCCAGCGCCTTGCCCAGCGTCGACGTGATGATGTCCACCTGGCCGAGCATGCCGTAGTGCTCCGCCGTGCCTCGGCCCGAGCGGCCCAGCACGCCGGTCGCATGCGAGTCGTCCACGGCGACCACGGCGTCGTACCTTCGCGCCAGCGCCACGATGTCCGGCAGCTTGGCGATGTCGCCTTCCATCGAGAACACGCCGTCGGTGAAGATCAGCTTCAGGCGCGAGTTCTTTGCTTGGGCGCCCCGCAGCTGCTCCTCGAGGTCCGCCATGTCGGAGTGCCGGTACACCGCCGTCTGGCACTTGGTGATCGTCTTCGCGAGGCGGATGGCGTCGATGATGGACGCGTGATTCAACTGGTCCGAGATGACGACGTCCTGCTCACCGAGTAACGTGGGGACGAGGCCCTCGTTCGCGTTCCAGCAGCTCACGTACGTGAGTGACGACTCGCAGCCGACGAAGCGGGCGAGCGCCTGCTCGAGCTCGCGGTGAACGGTGAACGTGCCGCAGATGAAGCGTACGGAGCCCGTTCCGGCGCCGAATTGGTCGAGCGCGCGCTGGCCGGCCGCGACCACGTCGGGCGCGTTGCACAGCCCGAGGTAATTGTTGGACGAGAGAATCACGACTTCGCCGCGCCCTTCCATCTTGGTCCTGGCGGCTTGGGGCCCTTCGAGATGGTTGAGGCGTTTGTAGACGCCTTGCTGCTTGAACTGCTCGAGCTCGGCCTCGAGCCGGGCGGCGAAGCTCATGCGATCTCCAGGATGATCTTGCCCGCATCGCCCGAGCGGATGGCGGCGAGGGCCTCGTCGATTTTGGCGAGCGGAAACTGGTGCGTGATCACGGGCCGGGGGTCGACCAGCCCCGCCGAGAGATAGCGACGCATCTGGTTCCACGTCTCGTACATCTTGCGGCCGATCACGCCGTACACGGTGATGCCCTTGAAAATGATCTCGTTGGCGAAGTCGACCGGGACCTGGCCGTCGGGAATGCCCAGCAACTGGACCCGCCCGCCCAGGCGCACCGCGGCGAAGGCCTGGTGCAGTGCCGACGGGACGCCCGACATCTCGCACACCACGTCGGCGCCCTCGCCCCCGGTCTCGGCCAGCACGGAGCGCACCACGTCGTCGCGCGTGGCGTCGATCGTCACGTGGGCGCCCATCTGCTTCGCCAGCGCGAGCCGCTTGGCGTTCACGTCGGAGGCGATCACCTTGGCCGCGCCGGCCGCTCGGGCGATGCCCACGGCGAAACAGCCGATCGGACCGCACCCCACCACGAACACGCTGCTGCCCGGGATGTCGGCCGTCAGCACCGTATGAAACGCGTTGCCCATCGGGTCCATCACGGCGCCCACGGTGGTGGGAATGCCGTCGAGCGGCAGCACGTTGGTGGCGGGCATGGCGATGTACTCGGCGAACGCCCCGTCGCGGTCTACGCCGATGATGCGGGTGTTCTTGCAGATGTGGCTGTTGCCGGTGCGACACTGGAGACAGTGTCCGCACACAATGTGGCCTTCGGCGGTCACGAGCTGCCCGGTCCGGAGCTCCGCCACCGCGCCGCCCACCGCGACGATCTCCCCGGCGAACTCGTGTCCCACCACCAGCGGCGGTCGCAGGCGGCCTTCGGCCCAGGCGTTCCAGTCGGCGATGTGCAGGTCGGTGCCGCACACGCCGGCGTGCCGCACGGCGATGAGCACCTCGCCCGGGCCGGGAGACGGTTTGGGCACCGTCGTGACCTTGAGGCCGGGGGCGCGTCGCTCTTTAACGATCGCTTGCATTGAGACTCGGGATGCGAGATGCGAGATGCGGGATGCGTTAGAAGATAGACCGCGTGAAGCCCCCGTCGACCTGCAACGCGGCGCCGGTAATATAACTGGCGCGCTCCGACACGAGGAACGCGACCGCGGCCGCCAGCTCCTCGGTGCGACCCATGCGCGCCATGGGAATGCTGGCTACCAGCTCTCGCATCACGTCCTGGGACGCCCGTTGCTCGCGCTTGGCGCGCGTTTCCGTCAGCTCCGCGATGCGCTCCGTCGCGATGAAACCGGGGTTTACGACATTGACCGTGATGCCGTCGGTAGCCACCTCGTCCGCCAGGGCCTTCGCGAAGCCCAACACGCCGGCGCGGGCCGTGGTCGACAGGATCAAGCCGGGCAACGGCTGCTTGGCGGCGACCGAGGCCAGGCACACGATCCGTCCCCACTGAAGCTTGCGCATCAGCGGCACCGCCGCGCGACACAAATGGACCGCGGAGAGCAGGTTGAGCTCGACAGCGCGGTGGAACGCCTCGGCGCTCTGGTGGCTGAACGGGGCGGCGGGGGGCCCGCTCGCGTTGCAGAACAGCACGTCGAGCCGGCCCAGCTCGTGGTGCACCCGTTCCACCAGGGATTCGGCCTGGGCCGGGACGCCGACGTCCGCCGCGAACGGTGTGACGCCCTGGCCCGTCTCCAACGTCAGCTGGTCGGCCGCGCGCCCGACTGCGTCGGCGTGACGCCCGTTGACGGCCACGCGGGCTCCCTCGTGCGCCAGGGCCTTCGCGACGGCGCGACCCAGACCCTGGGTGCTGCCGCACACCAGCGCGACGCGTCCCGCCAGACCGAGGTCCATGCGGCGGGAATCTATTGTGCGAGGGACTCGGGGTTAGGGGCTCGGGGCTAGGGTGGCGCTCAACGGCTCGAGACCCGAGGCTCGAGTCCCGAGCCCCTCCAGTCGCACCGCGCAGCACTTGAGCTCGGCCATCTTGGCGTACGGATCGAGCACGGGGTTGGTGAGCAGGTTCGCCGCCGCCTCGCGGAAGTGGAAGGGGACGAACACCTGTCCCCGCGCGACGCGCTGCGAGATGCGGCACGAGCTCACCATCGTGTTGCGGCGTGACGTGAGCCGTACGAGATCACCGTCCTCGAGACCCAGCTGCGCGGCGTCGGCCGGGTGGATCTCGACGACGGGGGTGGGCTCCCGCTGATCGAGTCCCGAGGCGCGCCGGGTCATCGTGCCCGTGTGCCAGTGATACAGCTGCCGGCCGGTGTTCATGACGAACGGGTACTGCTCGTCGGGCAGCTCGACCGGAGGCGCGTACTCGACGGGGACGAACGTCGCTTTGCCGTCGGCGGTCGGAAAGCGCTCGTCGAACAGGAAGGCGGTGCCCGCGTGCCCGGGCGTCGGCACCGGATACTGCAGCCCCGCTCCCTCGAGCCGCGGGTACGTCACCCCTCTCCAGGACGGCGTCACCGCGGCGATCTCGGCCATGACGGCTTCCGCCGTGGGGAAGGTGGTCGAGAGGCCCAGGCGGTTGGACAGATCGCTCAGGATCTCGAGATCGCGGCGCGCATCGCCCGGGGGGTCCACGGCGCGGTGCGCCAGCTGGACTCGCCGCTCCGTGTTCACGAACGTGCCCGTCTTCTCCGCGAAGCTCGAGCCGGGGAGCACCACGTCGGCGTAGCGTGCGGTCTCGGTGAGGAACAGGTCGTGCACGGCCAGGAACTCGAGCTCCCGGAACCAGTGCTCGGCGTGCGCGATGTCGGGATCGGAGATGATGGGGTTCTCGCCCATGATGTACATCCCGCGCACGCCGCTTTCCTCTTTCACGATCTCCGTCACCATGAGCCCCTCCTTGAGCGAGAGAGACTCTGCGGGCACGCCCCACGCCCTCGCGTACTCGGCCCGGATCTTGGGGTCCTTCACGGAGCGGTAATCCGTGTACACGAAGGGGATCGCTCCGACGTCCGAGGCGCCCTGCACGTTGTTCTGGCCGCGCACCGGCATCATGGCCGCCCCCCAGCGGCCGATCATCCCGCAGGCGAGCATCAGGTTGAGCAGCGCGGTGACCAGGTCGGTGCCGTTGGCGTGCTGGGTGAGGCCCATCGCCCAGAGCGTGCTGGTGTTCGGCCCGCGGGCGTAGAGCTCGGCTGCTTCGCGGATGCGGTCGGCGGGCACGCCGGTGATCTTCGCCGCCACCTCGGGCCTCATGGCCCGCACCGACGCGCGCACGTTGTCGAACGCGTGCGTCCGCCGCGCGATGAACGCCGTGGCTTCGAGGCCGCTCGCGATCACGTGGTTGAGCATCGCGTTGAACAGCGCCACGTCGGTACCGGGCTGCATCTGCAGGTGGATGTCGGCCCGCGCGGCAAGCTCGGTCTTACGCGGGTCGGCCACGACGAGCGTCGCGCCCCGCTCGTGGGCGCGCTTGATCGCCGCCCCGAAGACGGGGTGCGACTCCGTGGTGTTCGCGCCCGCGATGAAGATGACGTCGGCAGCGTGTTCGACCTCGCGCATCGAGCCCGACGCCGCCGAGGTGTTCAGCGCCCGCTGCATCGCCGCCACCGAGGTCGAGTGACACAGGCGCGTGCAGTGGTCGATGTTGTTGGTCCCGAGCCCGGCGCGGAACATCCGCATCATGAGGTAGTTCTCCTCGTTCGTACACTTGGCCGAGGAGAAGCACGCGAGCGCGTCGCCGCCGCGCTCTCGCTTGATGCGCATCAGCTCCTGCGCCGTGAGCTCCAGTGCCTCGTCCCATGTGGCCTCGCGGAACGGCTCGTACCACGCCGCCGGCGTCGCCACCCGGTCGCGCAGGTCCAGGTCCAGCCGCTCGAGCAGCGGCAGGTCGCGCGCGGCCTTGCCGACCGCGCGCGGCGGTCCCGCCGGCTTCGCCTTCTGGCCCTCCGCCTCGATCGTCTGCCAGGGACCGCCGCGGCGCTCCGCGCCCGTCGGGCCCCGCCATACCCAATGATCGCCCTGCTTGAGCCAGCCCCGGCGGATGAGCGGTTTGGTGAGGCGGTCGTGATGTTGCGGGAAATCGTAGCCGAAGCGGCCCTTCACGCAGGTCGAGCCCTGGTTCGGGGTATCGAGCTCGATGTCGGGCGAGGTGACGCGCATGATCTTGTCGTCCGCGACGTGCAGGTCAACCTGACAGCCGACGCCGCAGTAGGGGCACACCGAGCGGACGGTGCGCTCCGGCCGGCGGACCCGCTCCGGCGCGAACCGCTCCTGCGGCATCACCTCGAAAATGGCGCCGGTGGGGCACACGCGGACGCACTCGCCACACCAGGTACACCCCGCCTTGTCGGGATCGCCGTCCGCGCCCACGATGATTTCGGCGTGCTCGCCCCGCTGCGCCACGTCCAGCACGCCGACCACCTGGATGTCTTCGCAGGCGCGCACGCAGCGTGTGCACAGGATGCACGTGCTCATGTCGTGTCGGATCATCGGGTCGCCGGGGCGCTCGTCGCCGTGCCGCAGCGCCAGGTCCCGCGCGCCCAGCGGCGTGGGCGCGACGCCGTAGCGCACGACGTAGCGCTCGAACTCGTTGCGCGGCGCGGCCCGGCCGCCGTTCCGCAGGTGGTCTCCGGGATAGCGCTCGAGCAGCAGCCGCAGCACACCCTTGCGGCTCTCGACCGCGGCAGGGGATTCCGTCAGCACGACCATCCCGTCCGCCACCTTGGTCGCGCAGGCCGGCACCAGCTTCGCCTGCCCCTCGACCGACACGAGGCAGATACGGCAGTTGCCGACGGTGGGCAGCTTGGGATACCAGCAGAGGGTGGGGATGTCGACGATCCCAGCCGCGCGGGCGGCGTCGAGGATCGTCTGCTCGGCGTCGGCCGTGACCCGGCGGCCGTTGACCGTGAGCGTGGCCATGATACCTAAAGATTAGCCGCCGAGCCTTGAAACGGCACGGGCCGGCGCGAGGCCGGCCCGGGTGCTCAGTCGAGATGCTCGGGGAGGTGGCGGTGCGTGTGGTCGCCCGCTTCGCCCTCATCGGTGAACCAGCAATAAGCCCATATCTTCGCCGGGCGTAGGATCCGGCGCCCCGCCTGCAGGATGATGCCGATGGGCTCGTCGTCCAGAACTAGGGGCAGACTCGTCATTTGAACAGTCGCACGGTATAGGACGCCACTACCTGAGCACGAAGCCTGCCACGTGTGCCTTCTTGCAACGTGGCGTCTTACAACGTGTTAACGGGGCGGCGTAGGGATGAGGGGTCACTCCGACACGTTCAGCGCCGTGTCCAGCTGACGCTCGGGCTTGGTCGCCGTGAAGCCGGCGCCCGCCTTGGTACGACGGCGCCGCACGATCTGCCAGCCGCCGTATTGCGCCTGCAGTGCTTCGGGGGCGAGCGGAATGACCTCGCTGGCCGTGGGGCTCGGCAGGACCACGTGCACGCCGCCCGGGCGGGTGCGCGCCTGGAGCTCCGCCAGGAGCCCGTTGCGGTCGCGCGCGCGTGCGGGCGCGAGCCCGACGGGATCGATCACCACGACGCTGGGCGACACGTCGGGGAACCAGCCGCCGAACGTGACGACGAGCGCCTGGAAGCGCCCCGCCAGCTGCTCGGTGACGGCCCGGCTCTCGGCGCCCTCGATCGCGGCCAGATCCTGGTCGAGCAGGAACACCTCTGCGTCATGGGCGGCGATGAACAGGGCGACGGGAAGCGCCGCCGCGCCGATCACCACGCCGACGTCGCCGGGCTCGAGGCGACGCACCGCGCTCACCAGCGGTCCGTCCGCTTCGAGGCCCCAGTGGGTGGGCGCCCGCTGTGCTGCCCGCAGCGCGCGGTGCTTCTGGCGCCAGCGCGGGAACGTGGGGAGCCGCAGCCGGCGGGCGATGATGCGGTCCACGTGCTCGAGCAGCAGCACCTCGGTGAGCAGATACTGCCCCGCCGCGCTCTCTTCCAGCTCGCGCACCGCCTCGTCCCCGATCTCGAGCAGCTCCTCGCGGGTGAGGGTGTTCTTGTACTCCTCGATGCGCTGCAGCAGGAACTCGTGGTACTCCTGCTTGAGGGAGCGCGGCGGCCGGCGCGCCGTGCGGGATGGGTGCTCGCCGGACAGGCTCAGCATGGCTCCACGTGCACGGTGACCTCGTGCAGTCGCAGGTCGCGCTTGAGGCGCTCCTCCACCTGGTCGGCGATCGCATGGGCCGATTCCACGTCCGCGTGGCGGTCGACGCACACCGTGACTTCGGCGTAACGCAGGTCGGAAGGCCCACGTGACCGGATGCTGTAGGCGCTCTTCACGCCCGGAACCGCCTGGGCGGCGTCCTGGATGTCGCGCGGGGGAAGGGCGCGCTCGTCCACCAGCACCGGCACGGTGCGCACCAGGATGCGGTATGCCACGAACACGATCACGAGCGCCACCATGATCGCGACCGCCGAATCCGCCCACCACCACCCCCGGCGCATGAGCAAGACGCTCACCAGGACGCCCACCGTCACGAAGACATCGGCGCGCGTATGCGCCGCGTCCACCACCAGCAGCTCGCTGCCGAGCGCGGTGCCGCGGCGGTGCTCGTACCAGGTGATCAGCAGGTTCGCGCCGAGCGTGAGCACGAGCAACCCGAGCTGCCAGTTGCTGACGTCGACGCGATGGGTGCCGCTCACGAGGTGGTTGACCGCCTCCCGCACCAGCTCGAAGCAGGTGATCGACAGGAAACCCACGATGGCGAGCGCGCCGAGCGTCTCGAACTTGCCGTGGCCATAGGGATGGTCCTCATCGGGCTCCTTGGCTGCCACGCGAATCACGATCAGGGCGACCACGTTGTTGAGCGCGTCCACGCAGGAATCCACCGCGCCGCCCAGGACGGCCAGCGACCCGGATGCGAATCCCACCCACAGCTTCACCCCCACGACCGCCAGGTTGGCGACCAGGAGGCCGATGAACACTCGGCGGACGAGGGCGGACGCCGGCATGGACAGGAATGCAAGGTTGTAAAGGACAGCGGTTTAGTCAACGGGGAACTAGTCGACCGCGCGCAGCAGCACACCCTTCAAGTAACCCGTCTCCGGGGCGTTGACGAGCTCCGGGTGGTCGCGCCCCGCGCCCGTGACGGCGAGGAGCTGGAGGCGGGTCCCTGAGTCCCGGGCTGCGTCGGCGACCATCTCGAGAAAGACCGACCGGTTCACGTGGTAGGAGCAGGAGCACGTGAACAGCACGCCGCCCGGCTCGAGCAGGCGCATCGCCCGCAGGTTGATCTCCTTGTAGCCCGCCAGGGCGCGGACCAGGCTCTGCTTCGACTTGGCGAACGCGGGCGGATCGAGCACCACTGTGTCGAAGCGCTCGGCGCGGCGCTCGAGCTCGCGCAGCACATCGAACGCGTTCGCCTCGTGCCAGGTGATGTTGGTGAGTCCGTTGAGGGCCGCGTTCTCCTGCCCGCGCGCGAGCGCCTCGGCGCTCGAGTCCACGGCGACCACTGCCGTCGCCCGGCGCGCCAGGTGCAGCGCGAACGAGCCGTGATAGGTGAACAGGTCGAGCGCGCGACCCTGGCCAGCGTGCTCGCTCACGAGTACGCGGTTCTCACGCTGGTCGAGGAACGCGCCGGTCTTCTGGCCGGTCCAGGGCGCAGCGGCATAACGCACATCAGCCTCTACAACCTCCACAACCTTCGGCACCTCGCCGTGGGCGAGCGTCACCTCCAGCGGCAGGCCTTCGTGACGCCGGATGGCGGAGTCGTTGCGCAGCAGGATCCCCTCGGGCGCGAGCGCCGTAGCGATCCCCGTCAGCACATCGTCCCGGACCTGCTCCAATCCGGCCGAGAGCAGCTGGGCCACGACGTAGGGGCCATAGCGGTCCACGACGAGAGAGGGGAGGCCGTCGCCCTCGGCGTGGACCACGCGATACGCCGTAGCGGCCAGCCCCGTGCGGCGTGCGGCCGCTGCGCCGATCCGCTCGCCCCACCACGCCGCGTCGATCGGCTCGCGACCCCGCGTGAGCAGGCGCAACCGGATCTCCGACTTGGGGGAGTACAGCGCCTGGCCGAGGTGGCGTCCCCGGCGGTCCGTGACGGCGACGATGCCCGGTGTGTCGCCCGGCTCGTCGTACAGGTCGGTGCGATAGATCCAGGGATGGCCGGCCTGCCAGCGCGCCGCGCCCTTGGCGGAGACGATGACCGTCGCTTGCCGGAGTGCCGCACCGCCCGTCATTGCTGTCGATCCGGGCGCAGCTTGGCCGCGTCGCGCAGGTACATATGTTTCAGCTCACGCTGCGGCTTGGCCGTGTAGAAGTGCAGTAGCACGCGGATGCAGCGCGGTAAGCCGTCCGGCACTGCGACTTCCGCGGCTCCCAAGAGCGGCACGTCGACCCACCCGAGCAGGCGCGCGGCCCGCGCCGGGTACTCGGCGGTCAGGTCGGGAGACGACGTGAAGATCGCGCTCTCGACCTCCTCGGGCCTGAAGCCGTTGGCCTCCTGGAGCGCGCGCAACAGCTCGGCAGTCGCGTTCAGGATCGCTTCGCGCGTGTTGGCCGCCGCCGTGGTGGCGCCGCGCAGTCCACGCAGAGTCTTGGTCATGGCCCTCGCCGATCAGTTGCGCTTGATGGTGCTCACGGATGCTGCGCTCCTCAAGGGGCGCGACGTGGTGGCGGCATGCCGCCAGGCCGCGCGCGGCGGGGCGACCATGATTCAGGTGCGCCTCAAGGATGCGCCGCCGCGCGACGTCGCCACGCTGACGCGCTCCCTCGTGGGCGCCCTCGCCATCCCGGTGATCGTCAACGATCGGGTCGACGTGGCGCTCGCCGCCGGGGCGGCCGGCGCCCACCTCGGCCAGGACGACCTGCCGCTCGACCGCGTGCGGCCTCACGTCCCCCCGCCTCCCACGTTCCTGCTCGGCATCTCCGTCGGCACGCCCGCCGAGGCGGAGCGCGTGCGCGCCTGGGACGGGGGGGCCGATTATTGGAGCGTCGGGCCCTGCTTCGCCGCGGGAAACAAGCCGGACGCCGGGCCGCCGCTCGGGGCCGAGGGCTTCGCCCGGCTCGCTCGACTGGCCCCGGCCGGCACGCCGGTGATCGCGATCGGCGGCATCACCGCGGCCACCGCCGCCGCGCTGGCGCGCGTGGGGGCCGCCGGCGTCGCGGTGATCGGCGCCGTGTGGGGCGCTAGCGAGCCGGCGGATGCGGCGCGCGCGCTGCGCGCCGCATTTCCCTGACCCGCCGGATCGCGGCCAGATGCTCCGCGTACGTGGCGGAAAAGATGTGCTTCCCGTCCGCCTGTGCGACGAAATACAGGAACGGTACGTCGGCGGGGTAGAGCGCCGCCGCTAGGCTGGCACGCCCCGGCTGCGAGATCGGCCCCGGCGGCAGCCCGGCGTGGAGATACGTGTTGTACGACGAACGGACGGCGAGATTCTTCTCCCACACGCGCTTCAACCGCCGCCCATAGGCGTAGCTCACGGTCGGATCGGCCTCGAGCCGCATGCCCCGCTTGAGCCGGTTCTGGTACACCGCGGAGATGAACGGCCGGTCCGGATCATAGCGGACCTCCGATTCGATGATCGACGCCAGCGTGACGAGCTGATGCCGCGTGAAGTGCAGCGAATCGAGTCGGGCCTGCCACTCGGGGCTCCACTGCTCGATGAACTGATGCGTCATCACCTTGACGAGCTCGCGCGCACCGATGCGCTGCGGCAGCAGGTACGTCGTGGGGAACAGGTATCCCTCGACGCTCGCGGCTTGCTCCGAGAGCCCGAGCTGCGCCAGCAGGGCGGAATCCTGCGCCGCGTCGAGGAACGAGTCGCGCGGAATTCGCAGCCCCCGTTGAGCGAGGTCTGCAATCTCGGCGAGCCGCAGGCCCTCACGCACCGTAAAGCGCTGCTCCACGCCGCGCCCGCGCTCGAGCGCTCCCACCACGTCCGACCACGCCTCGTCCTGGCGCAGCAGGTAGACGCCGCTCTTGAGCGAGCCGGCGAGGCCCCGCAATCTGGCGTACAGCCGGAACACGCCCGGGTGGTCGATGACCCGGTTGGCGGCGAGCGAGTCGATGGCGGCGTCGAGGGTGGCGCCGGGCGGGATGGTCACGGTGACGCGGGGGCCGTCGGATCGGCCACACGCCGCCAGTGCGCCGACAACCAGAACGCGGAACGCGGAAGTCGGAACGCGGAACAGGCACGCGACCTTCGATTCGCTGTTCCGCGTTCCGACTTCCGCGTTCCGCGTTCTCATATGCCTGAGCCCCGCTTCGCGTCGAGATAGTGCTGCAACAGCACCGTCGCGGCGAGCGCGTCGACGCCGTCCTTCCGGCCCCGGGTGGTGCCCCCCATGTCGCGCACCGCGTTGAGGGCGCGCGCGGTCGTGAGCCGCTCGTCCCACAGGTCCACGGGCTTGCCGGAGTGCTGCGCGATCGCCGCCGCCAGCGTGCGGGCGGCGGTAGCGGAGTCCCCTTCGGCGCCGTCCGGGTCGAGCGGCAGGCCGACCACCACGCCCGTCACGCCGTGACGGTCCACCAGGGTGAGCAGCTGGCGCATCGGGAAGCGCTTGCCGGTGCGGCGGGTGAGCGTGGCCAGCGGTTGGGCGAGCGTCTGGGTCTCGTCGGACAGGGCGAGGCCGATGCGGCGCTCTCCCCAGTCCACACCGAGCAGCCGCCCGCCCCCCCGCCCGCCCGTCATCCCTGCTGCATCGTCTGGAAGAACTCGGCGTTGTTTTTCGTCCGCTTCATGCGCTCGAGCAGGAACTCGATGCCTTCGACGGGCGGCATGTCGGCCAGGAAGTTACGAAGCAGGTAGACCTTGTTGAGCTCTTCCTTGGTGAGGAGCAGCTCCTCCTTGCGGGTGCCGGAACGCTGCACGTCGATGGATGGGAAGGTGCGGCGCTCGGCGATACGGCGGTCGAGAATCACTTCCATGTTGCCTGTGCCCTTGAACTCCTCGAAGATCACTTCGTCCATGCGGGAGCCGGTGTCGATGAGCGCCGTGCCCACGATGGTGAGCGAGCCGCCGCCTTCGATCTTGCGCGCCGCTCCGAAAAACCGCTTGGGCTTCTGCAGGGCGTTGGCGTCCACACCGCCCGAGAGGATCTTGCCCGAGTGGGGCACCACCACGTTGTGCGCCCGGCCCATACGCGTGATCGAATCGAGCAGGATCACGACGTCTTTGCCGTGCTCGACCAGTCGCTTGGCCTTCTCGATCACCATGTCGGCGACCTGGACGTGGCGGTCGGCCGGCTCGTCGAACGTGGACGAGATCACCTCCACGTTTGGGCCCTTGACGTTCTCCTCCATGTCCGTCACCTCCTCGGGCCGCTCGTCGATCAGCAGCACGATGAGGTAGACCTCGGGGTGATTCTCGATGATGGAGTTGGCGAGCTTCTGCAGCAGGATCGTCTTGCCGGCTTTGGGCGGCGAGACGATCAGGGCGCGCTGCCCCTTGCCGATGGGGCTGAGCAGGTCCAGCACCCGCATCGACAGGTCGCCGTCCCCGCGCTCGAGCTTGAGCCGCTCCTCGGGGTAGCGGGGCCGCAGGTTCTCGAAGGCGACGCGGTGCTTCGCCTTCTCCGGCTCGTCCCCATTCACCACCTCGACCTTCAGCAAGGCGAGGTAGCGCTCCCCCTCCTTGGGCGGCCGCACCTGTCCCATGATCGTATCGCCGGTGCGCAGATCGAACCGCTTGATCTGGCTGGGCGAGACGTAGATGTCATCGGGGCCATACAGGTAGTTCCAGTCGGGACTGCGCAGGAACCCGTAGCCTTCCGGCAGGATTTCCAGGACGCCCTCGCCTCGGAGTACCGTATCCGAGTCGAGCAGCGACTGCTCGATACGAAAGATCAGGTCTTGCTTGCGGAGCCCCGAGTAGTTGCTGATGTTCAGGGTTTCGGCCATCGCGTGCAGTTCCGCGACGGATTTTCTCTTCAGCTCAGCGATATCCACGTGTGTCGTTGCTCCATGCTACGGCGGGCGAAACCCCGAGGTGGGGGAGTGAGCGCGGTGATGTTGAAAATGGAATCTGGGAATTCGAAGGAGTGCGAGGAACTATTCTAGGCTACCCTGAAGCCCCAGTCAAGAGCGCGTGAACCTCACCGACTTTCTATTGGCGTGGCGCACCGTCTCATTGCCAGACCGCGAAGTCGTTGACGCGCTTGTACATCCGATGCACGCCGGCCCGTCCCCGGCGCTCGCCCTGCTGCTGCGGCAGTGGCGCGGCAGCTATTACTGGTCGGACGAGGCCGACGGGCGCCACCTGGTGCTCACCCGCCCGCTCGCCCGCCGGCGCGAGCGCTGGGGGCTCCACCTGGCCCTGTTTCTCGCGACGCTCTACACGATCACGTTCGCCGGCGCCGTACTGGCCAACGGCATCCCCTACACCGGTGTGCTGGTGTTCTTCACCAGCGGGTACCCCGGCTATCCCGGCTTTCTCCAGGCCTGGGCCAGCGGGCTGGCGTTTGCCGCCCCGCTGCTCGCCATTCTCCTGTGTCACGAGCTCGGCCACTACGTGGTCGCACGCCGCTATCAGCTGGACGTCTCACCGCCGTACTTCATTCCCGTGCCGATGTTTCCGACGTTCATCGGCACCATGGGCGCCTTCATTCGGCTGCGCACCGTGCTGTCCGATCGCCGGCAGCTGTTCGACGTGGGCGTGGCCGGACCGATCGCCGGCTTCCTGATCGCGCTGCCGGTGCTCGCGGCCGGACTGGCGCTGAGTCATCCGGTCGCTCCCGAGGAGGGTTTTCGCGGACTCGCCGTGTATTTCGCCGGCGGCCCGCAGATCCCGCTGGGCGACTCCCTGATCACGCTGTTGCTCCAGCGGCTGGTGCTCGGTCGTGCGGCGGCGGTCAGCATCCATCCCGTCGCCTTCGCCGGATGGGTGGGGATGCTCGTCACGATGCTGAACCTGCTGCCGATCTCGCAGCTCGACGGCGGGCATATCCTGTACGCGACGCTGCCGCGCTGGCACCAGCGCATCGCGTTCGTGTTCTGGTGCCTCGTGATCCTGCTCGGCCGCTGGTGGTCGGGGTGGTATGTGTGGGGTCTGCTGGTGCTGGTGTTGTCGCGGGGACGCCTCGGTCATCCGCCCGTGCTGGACGCGCAGCGGCCGCTGCCCGCGTCGCGCCGCTGGCTGGCGTGGGGGGCGCTGATCCTCTTCGTCATCACGTTCGCGCCGATACCGTTCCGGATCTAGGGGTTCGGGGCTCGGGACTCGGGGCCAGGGCGTGTCGTCTCGGGTCCCGTGCCCCGAATCCCGAGTCCCCTTTCTATTGCGTAAGTCTCCGACCCTTATATCTTTGCACAAACCAGCCCTAGGCGCCGCATGCCAGCACAGCCGGCACGCTTTAACGCACCTGACTCGGGCGACGCGGTCGTCCACGACCTCCCCCCCATTCGCTTCGACGGACAACTCATCCCCATTCGCCTCCAGGTACGCCGCAGCGAGGACGGTGTGTGGCGGGGCCGGGTCTTGTTCGGGGCGGCGGACACCGAGGCGGAGCGCGCGACGGCCGAGATCTTCTGCGCCACGTCGGAGCCGGATCTGTGGCAGGCCGTCCGCGACCTGCGCGACCATCACCTGCGCGATCTGTATCGGTCGTTGCTCTAGATGGCCGACGCCGCGGACCCGATCCGCAAGCTCCGGCACGACCTCTCCAACCCCCTCGCGGCCATCCTCGCCGAGACCCAGCTGCTCCTCCTGGGGGCGGACAAGTACGATGGGGAGACGGTCGCGGGCCTGAAGCAGATTGAGGCGCTGTCGCGCAAGATGCGCGGCATTCTCGAAGCCCTTGATCGATAGACCGGTAGATCGGTAGATCGGTGAATCGGTGAAGCGGACGCCGTGAGTCGGCGCCACCGGCCGCGGTTCTCCCCTCCCGCGCGGTGGTGGTCGCCGCGCCGGCTCAGCGCCGGTCGCTGCCGCTGGCTGCGCTGGCCGCCTGCTGCCCCGGCTGTCCGGTGGCTTGTGAGTTGAGGTAGTGCCGCCCGCTCGCGAGGTAGAGGATCAGCAGGACGACCGTCGCCCCGCTGGTCGCGAACTTGAAGGGAGCGGGGGCGTCGCTCGCGGACAGCAGCCCTTCGATCGTACCCGCGAGCGCGAGCAGCAGGACGGAGGCTCCCACCAGACGGGCCGCCTGGCGACCCGCGAGCACCAGCGCGTCGCGCCGGGTCAGGTCTCCGGGGGCGAGCAGGGCCCGGGCCACGAGTAGCCCGGCGCCGCCGGCGATGAAGATCGCGGTCAGCTCGAGCACCCCATGGCCGGCGACGAACGTGAGCAGCCACCCGGCCAGTCCGTAGTTCGCGAACAGCCCGAGCACCGCACCGAAGAACAGCCCGTTGAACACGAGCAGCAGCAGCGTGCCGATGCCGGCGGTGATCCCGAAGGCGAACCCCAGGAACGCCACTTGCACGTTGTTCGTGATGATGCGCGAGGCGATGAAGGGCAGATACATCGAAGGCGCCTGCGCGTAGCCGATGCCCTGCGCGCGGTGCTCGGCCCCCGCCCGCGCACGTGCCAGCATCTCGTCGGTGAGCACCTGTTCCGCGATCGCCGGACGCTCCCGGATCAGGACATATCCGGTGATCGCCGGAACGGCGAACACGAGGAGGGCCGTCACCACGTACGCGCGCGCGGCGACCACCGCGGCTGGGAGCTCTCGCAGAAGCAGCCGGCTCATCTGGACCCGGTGGCCGATGTGCCGGCCGTAGACGGCGTTGTGCCCCGCGCTCACAACGCGCTCGAGATACTCGAGCACCCGAGGGTCCACTCCGTACGTGCGGGCGCGCGCCAGATCGGCCGCCACCTCGCGATAGCGCGCCGCGAACCCGGGAATCTCGGCCGCCCCCAGCTGCTTCAAGCCGATCCGCTCCGCCCGTGCCGCGAGCGTCCGAAACGCCTCCCAGGAGTCCCGCTTTCGGGTCACGAACCGCTCGGCCGCGACGGTGGTGCGTCCCGCGCCCTCGGTCGGTCGCGCGGCCAATCGGCCGCTCCGTTTCTCGAACTCTCCGGCGTGGAGCCGCATCAGGAACGCTTCTGGGTCGGGATCCCGCCGCGGAAAGCGCGGGGCGAAGCGGGCCGCCAGGTCGGCCGTAAAGCGGCGCCGCAGCGTGCCGTCCAATCGCTCCAGGCGCTCGAGGTACTGGTCGAGCAGGCGGAACTCCTCGTCGCTGAGCTCGGGCGGGCCGGTCTCGAGCGGCTCAGCCCCCGGCTGCCGGTTCGTGGGGACGCCGGCGAGCTGCAGGTCCTCGGGCCGGTCGCGCGCCACGACGGTTCCGGCCACGATGTCGCCGAGCCGCTTGTTCTGCGGGTGGAACAGCACGAAGGCGAGGCCCACCAGGCCGAACGGGAGCCCGTCGACCACGCGAATCAGGTTCCGCACGGCGGCGGCCGCGAACGTGATCGGGTGCCCCGTATCCATCACGACGCGAATGCCCATGAGACGCTTGCCCGGCGTCCGGCCGTGGTTGAGTGCTTCGAACAGCAGGAAATAGCCCCAAAACAGCAGGAAAAGGGCGAGCAGCGCGAGCACGGCGACGAGCGTCGACCACGCACCAGCCGACTCGCGCCCCGTCAGCAGGGCGGCGAGCCCAAGGCCGAGCCCGAAGGAGAGCACGCCGAGCAGCACCGCCCGGCGAGCTCGAGCTCGAGCACCAGGTGCTCCGGCGTCTCGATCGCGAGGCGCCGCGCGAACTGCGGGACCGTCGGGGCTCGCGGGGCAGGCATCCGGGAGTCATCTTAATCACGAAGGAGGAGATATGGCTACCGCACAGCTCCGGCCGATGGCGTTAGGCGAGATCTTGGATGCGTCGTTTGCACTGTTGCGGCGCCATGCCGGCGTCTTCTTCGGCATCGCGATCGTGTGCCAGGGCCTCCCGACCGCGCTTGGTCTGTTCGTTCAGTTCGGCGGCGGGCCGCAGCAGCACTTCGGGCTCTACATCGCGTCGCAGATCCTGAGCTTCGTGGGATACCTGATCGTGACCGGCGCGTCCATCCGCGTGGTGTCGCAGGCGTACCTCGGCCACGAGCCGTCGATGGGCGATGCGCTCGATTTCGCGCTGGCGAAGATGGGACGCAGCTTCAGCTCCGGGTTCGCCTCGGGCATCCTGTTTGGCCTCGCCTGCCTCCTCATCATTATTCCGGGCATCGTCGTGGCATGCGGCCTTGCCGTCGCGGTGCAGGCGGCCGTGCTCGAGCCGCTGCCGGGGGGCACGGACGGCGTGGGCCGTTCGTGGAAGCTCACCACCGGGTTCAAATGGAAGGCGTTCGGACTGTACTTCGTGGTCATGGTCCTCTTCGGCCTCTTCTTGCTCGGGTTCGGCGTGATTGCCCTCGTCGCTGCCGCGGTCTTTCCACCGCTGATGGTTCCGGCGGTGATCGGCCTAGGCCTGATTTCCCTCTTCTTGTATCCGTTCATCAGCTGCGTCTTCACGCTGTTCTACTACGACCTGCGGGTACGCAAGGAAGCGTTCGACCTGGAGCTCCTGAGCCAGCAGCTCGGGGTCGCGGTCGCGAGGGCGTGAGCTTCGCGCCTCAGGCCGCCGATCCGGACTCGCTGCGCGCCGCGCTCCGCACCGTATTCGCGGCGCGCGAGTACCGCTGGAGCGAGCCCAACAGTACGTGGGTGTGGCTGGTCACCCAATGGCACCGGGCGCTCGATTGGCTCGAGGGCCTGCGCCTCGTCTCTCCCGTGCGCTACTACCTCCTGCTCGCCGTCCTGACCCTGGCGCTCGTCGCGTCGCTCGTGCACCTCGGCTGGCTGGTGTGGCGATCGCTGCGGCCGGTCGAGCCGGTCCGCGCGCCGCCGCCCCCCGCCGCCCCGCCGCGCGATGCCGCCTGGTACGCGGCGGAAGCGCGTCGCCTGAGTGCCGCGGGACGCTTCGCCGAGGCGCTCGGGGTTCGCTTCCTCGCTGCCGTGCTCGACCTGGACGAGCGGCGTGTCGTGCAGTTCCATCCGTCCAAGACGCCGGCCGAGTACGCGCTGGAAGCCCGGCTCGACGCCGCCGGGCGCTCGGGACTGAGCGAGCTGGTGGCGAGCCTGTATCGCCACGTGTTCGGGGGCACGCCCTGCGATGCCGAGCAGTGGCACCACTTCGACGCACTCGCCGCCAGCCTCTGGCTCCATGCTGCGACGCGGTGAGCGGGCCGTCGTCCTCGGGGCGATTGTCGCTGTCATCCTCGCGGCCGTCGCCGGCGTGCTGACGGCGCCGACGCGGGATCTGGAAGACCCCCGCCTCTCCACCTACCTGGCCGGGCCGCACGGCGCCAAAGGGCTGGCGCAGACCCTGAGGCGCCTCGGGATGACGGTGGAGCAGCGGCGCCGCTCCTATTTCGACTTGGCGGGCGACAGCGGGCAGCCCCGGCGGGCGGTGCTGCTCGCGTTCCTCGACATCGACCCTCCCACGGCGCGTGAGCTCGCGGCGGTGCGCGACTACGTGACGCACGGCGGACGCGTCTTCGTGGCCGGCGTGACCGAGATCGAGAGCTGCTTCGGATACCGCTCCCGGCGCCTGCGGCGCGGCGCGCAGGCAGACTCGAGCCCGGTCGTGAGCGGCGCCTGGCGTCTCCCCCGTGCCGCTCGCGTGCTGGCGCGCATCCCGGCCGAGTCGCTGGCGCCTGCGACGGCGGAGCGGCTCGAGGGCGATGAGTGCGCCCCCCGTCTCGCCGCCCGCGTGGACACGCTCCTCGGCGTTCGCGGTGGTCGTCCGCTCGCCCTCCGCCTCGGCTTTCCGACCGGCGGGGAAGCGGTGCTGCTGGCCGACGGCGGGTTCCTGACTAACCGCTCGCTCAAGGAGACCGACGCGGGGCTCGCCGTGCTGCCCTGGTTTGCTGACGGGCGCACGCGTCGGGTGGTCGTGGACGAGTATCACCAGGGGTTCGGCGCGGGCGGGTCGCTCCTGGCGGCGTCGGCGGCCTGGCTGGTCGGTCATCCAGCGGGGTGGGCCATCCTCCAGCTCGTGGGCGTGGCGCTCGTGGCACTCGCGGTGGTCGCAGTGCGCTTCGGGCCGCCGCGTGCGGGCGTCGAGCGGCGGCGGCGATCGCCGCTCGAGCACCTCGAGGCGCTCGCCGCCGGGCTCGAAGGCGCCGGGGGCGTCGATACGGCGGTGTCGCTCACGGTGTCTGGGCTGCGGCGGCGCCTCGGTCGCGCCGGGGCGCTGTCGGTCGACGCCCAGCGCTCCTGGCTCGCGGCGCTCGAGCTGGGGCTGCCGACCGCCACCGGGCGTAATGCGGTGCGGGAGCTGCAGCGCACGATCAACCAACCCGGCGGTCCCGAGCGTGCGCTCGCGGCCGCCCAAGCGGTGGAGGACGTGTGGGGGGAGCTTCGCCCGCAGACGACGCGCGCCGCATCCTAGAGGCGCTCGATCGCGTGATCCTCGGGCAGACCGCGGCGACGCGTGAGGCCCTGGTGTGCCTGCTCGCCCGCGGCCACGTGCTGCTCGAAGGCGTGCCGGGCACCGCCAAGACCTTGCTGGTCCGCACCCTGGCGCTGGCGCTCGACGTGAAGTTTCAGCGCATCCAGTTCACGCCCGACCTGATGCCCGCGGACATCACGGGAGTCACCCTGTTGAGCGGCGCGCGGGAGTTCACGTTTCGGCCCGGTCCCATTTTCGCCGATCTCGTGCTGGCCGACGAGATCAACCGGGCTCCGGCGAAAACGCAGGCCGCGCTGCTCGAAGCGATGCAGGAGCGTACCGTCACCGTGGATGGTGTAGGGCACCCGCTGTCGGCCACGTTCACCGTGTTCGCGACGCAGAACCCGGTCGAGTTCGAAGGCACCTACCCGCTCCCCGAGGCCGAGCTCGACCGCTTCATGGCCAAGGTGCTGGTGGGCTACCCCGACTCGGACGCCGAGCAGGGCGTCCTCGAGCGCACGGTGCAGGGTTTCGAGGCGGACCGGCCGGCGACCTACGGCGTGAGCCAGGTGACCGACGCGGCCGGCCTCGAGCGGCTGCGGGCCGCGGTCGAAGCCGTGCGGGTCGCGTCGCAGATCACCGCCTACATCGCGGGCGTCGTCCGGGCTACGCGACAGGCCGCGTCGTTCACGCTGGGCGCGAGCCCGCGGGCCGGCGTGGCGCTCCTCAAGGCGACGCGTGCGGCGGCGCTGCTGGACGGGCGCGACTACGTGATCCCCGACGACGTGAAGCATCTCGCCTCCGCGGTGCTGCGCCACCGGGTGAGCGTTGCGCCGGAGCTCGAGCTCGAGGGCGTCACGCCGGACGCGGCGCTGAAGGCGATCCTCGACAAGACGGAAGTGCCGACCGCGTGACGCCGTTGGAGTGGCTCGCCTATCTGGCGACCGTGGCGGCGTTCTGGGGCGTCTGGTACTTCGTCGGCACGCGCGCGGGCGTGCTCTGGACCCCCCGCGGCCTCTGGTGCGCCGCCGGCTGCGCGCTCGCCGGGCTCGCGAGCCTCGACGCCATGCTCATCGCCGACGTGGCGCTCGTCGCGGCCGTGTGGCTGGACGCGGTGCTCGCCGCCCGTCCCGGCACCGTCGGGCTGGGCGTGTCGCGCGACGCGCCCCCGGCGTTTTCGGTGGGCCGCGAGGCCGACGTTTCCTACCACTGGGTCAACGGCACGCGGCGCACCGCCCGCTTGCGGGTGCGCGAGTTGCGCCCCGACGTGCTGGGTGGGCCGCAGCCGTCGCGCCGCATCGCCGTGCCGCCGCGCGGCACGGCGCGCGACCGCGTCTCCGTGTGGCCCGCCCGCCGGGGTCGGGAGCGGGGCGGCGGGTTCGCGCTGGACTCGATCGGCCCGCTCGGCCTGGGAGCGCGGCGCGACCGGATCGACCTGCCGTGGGACGCAGCCGTGTATCCCCCGCTCGTCACCGCTCGCCTCCAGGCGTCGGTGGCGCGGGCCCAGCGACGTCGTGAGCAGGGGATCACGCCGCTGCGACAGCTGGGCGAGGGCCGTCTGTTCGAGTCGCTGCGCGACTGGGTCCCGGGCGACGACCTGCGGCACATCGACTGGAAGGCCACGGCCCGCCGCGGCAAGGTGATCACGCGGCAGTACGAGGCGGAGCGGCGCCAGCAGGTGCTGCTCGTGCTCGACACGGGCCGGCTGCTCACCGCGGAGATCGCCGGCCTGTCGCGGCTCGATTACGTGGTCCGCGCGGCCCTCGAGCTGGCGTACGCGGCGACGCAGCACGACGACAATGTCGGCGTGATGGCGTTCGCGGATGGCGTGCAGCATTTCGTCGCGCCGCAGCGCGGCCGGGCGGCGCTCAAACGCGTGCTCGACGTGCTCGCCGTGATCCAGCCGACCCTCGTCGAGCCCGATTACCCGGGGGCGTTCCGCTACCTCGCCGCGCGCAACCGCAAGCGCGCCCTCACGGTGCTGTTCTCGGACGTGATCGACCGCTTCGCGTCAGACGCCCTGGTGGCGAACGTCGCCAGCCTGCGGCCGCGCCACCTGCCGCTCGCCGTCACGCTCAAGAACCCGGAGCTCGAGCAGGTCGCGACGCTCCGGCCCGCCGTGGCGCACGACGCGTTCCGCAAGGCGGCGGCCGAGGAGCTGCTGCGGGCGCGGGAGGAGGCGCTGGCGCACATGCGGCGCGCGGGGGTGTTGGTGCTGGACGTGGCGCCCCAGCGGGCCGCCGAGGCCGTGGTGGCGCAGTATCTCGAATTGAAGCGCCGGGGGCGGCTCTGACACCCGGCGCTGATTAGATTGACTGCCAACTCCGACCGACGACGGCGGATGCGACACGGCGGCCTGGCCGCGGGAGCGGCGCTGATCGGGTGTGTGGTCGTCGCGACCTGCGTTTATCCCACCGAGCACGATTCGTCGGTGCACGTCAGCGTGACACCGCTCAAGATCCTGATTCGCGGGAACGACACCAGCGCTGCGGCCACCGCATGGCAAATGCGGGGGCCGGGCGACTCCGCACTTATCCCCAACGTCGTGTTCACGTGGTCGTCGAGCGATCCCAAGATCGCGACCGTGGACAACGCCGGACACATCACCGGGGTCAAGTCGGGGGTCGT
>WNGM01003567.1_pt1 | contig 28354 bp, 25 predicted proteins | sample 5400571 | NCBI WGS metagenome assembly WNGM01 (sample SAMN13153378, study PRJNA577476) | soil metagenome | isolation source: 100 cm soil or saprolite under Garry oak tree replicate 2 | place: USA:California | collected 2016-06-15 | reverse complement strand
CGCCTTGTTCACGTCCTGCGTGTAGATCGAGGACGACAGCCCGTAGAGCGCGTCGTTGGCGATCTCCAAGGCGTCGTCCAACCCGTCGGCCGCCAGCACGCAGACCACGGGCCCGAAGATCTCCTCCCGCGCGATGCGCATCTGCGGCGTCACGCCCGTGAAGATGGTCGGCGGAAAGAAGAAGCCGCGCCCGTATTCGCTCTTGGTCAAGCGGACGCCGCCCAGGACCGGGTCGGCCCCCTCGTCGCGGCCGACCTGGAGGTAGTCCATCACCTTCTTCAGCTGACGCTCGTTGACGAGCGGTCCGAGATCGACCGATTCGTCGAGGCCGTCGCCGACCTTCAGCCTTCCCGCCCGTTCGACCAGCTTGTCGAGGAACTCCTTGTAGATCTTCTTGTGCACGATGATCCGGCTGGTGGCGGTGCAGCGCTGGCCCGCCGTCGCGAAGGCTCCCCACACCGCCCCTTCGACCGCCAGATCGAGGCGGGCGTCGTCCATGACGATCATGGCGTTCTTGCCTCCCATCTCGAGGGAGACCCTCCTGAAACCGTCGGCGCAGGCGAGGTTGACCTGCCGCCCCACCTCGGAGGATCCCGTGAACGAGATCAGGTCGACCTTCGAATGCCGGGCCAGCGCGCCGCCGGCCGCCTCCCCTGCGCCCGTCACGTAGTTCACGACTCCGCGCGGAATCCCGACTTCCTGCGTGATCTTCACCAGGTGGTAGGCCGACAGGGGCGCGTCGCTCGCCGGCTTGAGGACCACCGTGTCGCCGCACACCAGAGCGGGGATCAGCTTCCAGGAAGGGATCGCCATCGGGAAGTTCCAGGGGGTCAGAAGGCCGCAGACCCCGACCGGCATGCGCACCGAGTAGCAGGCCTTGTTCGGGAGCTCCGAAGGAGTGGTGTAGCCGTGAAGCCTTCGACCCTCTCCCGCGATGTAGTAGCAGACGTCGATCGCCTCCTGGACGTCGCCGCGCGATTCCTTGAGCGGCTTCCCCATCTCCCGGGTCATCTCGCGGGCATACTCCTCCTTGCGACGGAGCAGGATCTCTCCCAGGCGAAAGAGGTACTCGGCGCGCTTGGGCGCCGGAACGAGGCGCCAGCGCCTTAAGGCGCGGCGGGCGGACTCGACGGCGGCCTCGATGTCCTCGGCCTCCGAGTCCTGGAAGGTGCCGAGCAGCTCGCTCCGGTCCGCCGGGTTGCGATTGTCGAAGGTCCGTCGGGACCCGGATTCGACCCACTCCCCGTCGATGAAATTCCTGTAGGCCCTGGGCTCAGCCATCGTGGCCCTCGCGCACGGAAACGTCGCCGAGGATGAAAGTCTTTTGCTGACAGTCTGATAGGAGCGGAATCCTAGCAAAGGGCGGTGAACAAGTCAAGAAACGGCGCCAGCGCCCTCAGGCGGTGGCGATTCGGGGGGTGGCGATGCGGGCGCGGATCCGGCGCGCGACTTCCAGGCAACGATCGGCGCGCTCCAGGTCCTTCATGACCATGAAGACCTCGGCGAGACCGACCCAGGCCTCATAGCAATTGCTGTCGCACTCGAGAGAGCGCTGCAGGCTCTGCAGGGCCCCGAGCAGATCGCCATGCTCGGTGCATCCTATTCCCTGCGCCGCCCAGTGGAGCGCCCCCTTGCCGGCGATCAGTCCCGAGGCAGAGGCGACCTTTGTCGATTCGGTCCGACCGGTTTCGGCCATGGTCATCTCACCTCGAGATCCGAACGCGAAGGAACGGTTGCCCAGCAGCCGATGTCGCCGAAGTCTCTGTTCTCGCTCATCGGGGGGGTTCGCAGGTGGTGGGAAGGGGGAAGTGAGGGTTTCATCCACCGGCTGCTGGGGCAACCATTCATGACATCGTCCTATTCTCTGTTCCCGCGACTTCGAGGAACCACTCTTCTCGCCCGAATGTCCGACTTCCGCCACAACGTGGAGCAAATTGCGTGCCGAGGTCCGTCGGGATCCGTATGGCACCCGCTCGCTGCCACAAAAGTCCCGAGCGTGCAGCAGGATACGAAGAGATCTTCGCTCCTCGAAAGAAGCGGACATGGTGGCCCCGCCCTGTCCGGAACAACGGCGTTTTGACGCACTGTGGAGCAAAACGCGACCTTTCATCTTAATTTTCAACGCCTTCTGCTCGTGTCATTGGAGCGGACAGCCGAGACGGGCGGTTGACAGGGGAACGGCCAGAATTCCCCCTGCCCTGGGGCAGCGATGTCCGCCACCGACCGTTCAGCGGCGCCGGGGCCGCCGTCGGGAGAGGGGATAGCCCAGGAGCCGGCAAAGGCGCGTCACGCCGATCTCGATCTTCGGGTCCTCGATCGCTCCCCGCTGGCACATCTCCAGCGCGGCGCCGACCTCGAGCGCTATCGTCCCCGAGTCCTCCTCGTTCACCGACCCGTCGGACGAGGGGGGCACGGCGCGGCCGGGATCGACCTCGAACGCGCGCAGGTGAACCTTCTCCGTCGATTGGCCGTGCGAGGGAAAGAAGCCTGCTCCGAGACGGATCGGCCGGGTGTGGCGGGGGACCAGACCGGTCTCCTCCAGGAGCTCGGCCCGCACCCCGGCGTCGATGCCGCGCATCCCCCGGTCTCGCTGCGCGAGGCTCCGGGCCACCGCCTCACGCACGAAATCGTAGGAGCGCCGCTCCCGGAGCGGTCGCGGCAACCTGGACCGAAGGTAGAGCCCGGGCCGAAAGCCCATCTTGATCACCACCATCAGCCGACGGCGAGGCCGGCGCTGGAAGTAGAACGGGACGATCGCGACGGCATCGACGCCGCGCCGGTGCACGACCTCGAAGCGGTAGGGCCGGGAGACCCCGCCCCCTGCGTAGAGGTTGCGCGCCACGAAGCGCTCGAGCGTCAGAAACCCCGGCCCGCTCGAAGGAAGCCGTCTCAGGAGCCTGAGGCCGCGTACCCTGCGCCGGTGCGATCTCATCCGGGCGCCACCGGCCTGAGGAGCGGGCTTGCCCACGGAGCCCGCCTCCCCGTGCGGCGGCCGTACGCCTCCGTCGCGAGACGATAGGCATGGCCCAGGAAATAGGCGTCGCTGTAAAAACCGCGGCGCAGCCGCCCGGGATCGATCCGGGGGAGATCCGAGAAGCGCACTACACCGAAGCGAGAACGAGGCACGAGTCGTCCCTGGTCCGGAGGTCGGCCGGTGAAAGGCGTGGGCGGGAGGCCCGATCAGCCCAGGAGCTTCCTCATCTCCTTGACCTTGGCCGCCACGTCGCGGTAGGTGGAGTCCATCCCGTAGACCTCGGTGTAGAGCTGAAGCGCCTTGTGGTAGTCCCCCTGGTCCCGATGGATCTCGGCGATGTCGTAGCGCAGCCCAGCCGCCTCCCGTTCACCGAGGTCCGGCGAGTCGAGCCCCTTGCGGTACCACTTGAGCGCCAGATCGGGCATCCCCTTCTCGCGGAAGCAGAGACCGAGGATTCCGCAGCACTCGACGGTTCGCGCCGGATCCTTCGCGGCGAACTGGAACTCGCCGATCGCCTCGTCCACCAGCCCCATCTCCTTGTAGGCGATGCCGAGGTTGTAATGCGTCTCGTAGTCGTGCGAGTCGACCTGTTGCTCGACCCCTTTCTTGAACGCCTTGAAGATCTCATCCAGGCTGTGCCCCGGCCCCTCCGCGGAGTCCTGCTCGTGCGTATCGACGGCGACCTGCGCCTCCGCCAGGCTCCTGTCCAGCTCCGACGCGAGATCGAAGAAGTCGCCCTCGGACTCGGGCTGCGCCGTCTCGACGCGGAAGACCGGCGTCGCCTTCTGGCCCCGGGGCGCCGCCTGCACCGCCCGTGGCGGCATGGCCATCGTCGGGCTCCCGAAAGCCCGCTCGACGTCCAGGTCGAGTCCGGCCGGCTCGGCCGCCGCCGGGGCGGGCGCCTCCCGGGCGGGGCGGTTGGCCCGCTCGAAGCGCCTGGCCACCTCCTGGCTCTCGGGATACTGCTTCTGGAGCTGAAACAGGACGGCCCGCGCCTCCTCGAGGAGCCCCTGGTCGATGTAGAAGTCGACCTCGCCGAGCTTCTCGGAGTCCGGATCGCGCGCCGCGGACGCCGCCCGGCGGCCAATGACGGATGAGGCGGGGGCCAGGGCGGTGGGAGACGGAGTCGCTTCGTCCTCGATCTCGATCGTGATCTCGCCCCCGGCGTCGGCGAACGACAGACCCCCCGCCAGGTCCTCGGGAGTCTCCTCCTCGACTTTCTCGGGCACGGGGCGCGCGGGGACCGGAGCCGCCCTCCCCGCTGGCGCCGACCCCTTCGCAGCCCCGCCTTTGATCGCCGGTCCTCGTGGCGAGGGCGGCGCCGGCTTCGGGGGCTCGGGCGCCGGCGCCTCCTCCTCCGGGAGCTCGATCTCGATCCCGGTGTCGGACGAGGTCGAGGCCTCCGCGGTCTCGATCTCCAGGGCCTCGCCCTCCGCCTCCTCGATCTCCAGCTCGCGCGGCGCCGCGGGCGCCGACGGCTTCGCGGCGGCGGGACGCGGCGGCGGGGGCGGCGCCTTCGCCGCCTTGGGCGGGGCGGCCGGCGCCCTGGGCGGGGCCGCCGGCGCCTTCGCGGCCGCCGGCCCCGGCTTGGAAGCCGTCGCCGGCGGAGGCGCGGCCGGGGAGCCGAGCCCCTTGACGCGCGGGTTGTTCGGATCGATCCGGATCGCTTCGTTCATCAGCTCGCGCGCCTCCTCGCCTCGCCCGCGCGCCTTGAAGAGCTCGGCGAGCGTCACGCACTCCTCGACCGCCTTCTCCTTGTTCCCCTCCTCGTAATAGATCTCCTTCAGCTTGGTGTGCGACGGGACGTGCCGCGGGTGCTTGGCCAGGATCCCGAGGAGCTGCTGCTTGGCCTTCTCGAGGAGCCCGTACTTGATGAAGACCTCGGCCTCGGTGAAGTGCTCGCTGATGAACTCGTCGTCCTCCGGCTCCTCCCCCTCGTCCTCCGCCTGTATCTCCTGGATCTTGCTCTCCGGCCCGTACTCCGGCTCTTCGTCCCCCGCCGCGTCCTCGTCCCCCTGGAGATCTGCGGATCCCGCGTCCCCCGCGCTCTCGATCTCCAGGAGCGGCTCCTCCTGGAGCGTCAGGCCGCCGTGCTCGACTTCGATCTCCTCCGCGCTCTCGGCCACGGGGATCCCCTGCCCCCCCGCCCCCGGCGCGGGCTTGGGCGACGCGCCCCCGGAGCGCGCCTGCAGGCTCTTCAGCATCTCCTGGTAGCGCGGGCTGTCGGGATCGATCTCCCGCAGCCTCTGCACGATCTCGGTCGCCGGCGCGATCTCGGAGGCCGCGATCAGGATTTGCGCCAGGCGATGCAGCGCGGCGACCTGGCCCTTCGTGTCGCCCGCCTGCGCGGCGATGTCCGCCCGCTTGGCCAGGCCGCCGCGGTGATCCGGGAAGGCGCGCAGGAACTCCTCGAACAGCGCGGAGGCTTCCGCCCCGCGGCTCTCCTGCACGAAGCCCCCCGCGGCGCGCGCGACCCACTCCAGGGCCGGTCCGTCATCGTCCTTCGAGATGTGGTAGCGGCCGACCGCGGCCGCCACCTCCGGGGGCGCTCCGTCTCCCATGCCGCTGAGCTTCCGGAAGACCTGCTCGGCCTCCCGGGCCTTGCCTGCGGTCAGGTACGCCTCGCCCAGGAGGGCGAGGGAGCGCGGATTGTCCCCCTTGCCCTTGGCCATCTCCACGACGGCGGCCAGGAGGTCGTCGGGGCTCTTCCGGGCGTCCTTGCTGAGCGAGAGCATGAGGCTCATCAGGTCGGCGTTCCCCGGCGCGACCTTGAGCCCCTTCTGCCCGACTCTCGTGGCCTCGTCCACCATCCCCTTGCCGGCGAGGTCGCGTCCGACCTGGACATACTGCTTCGCGGCCTCCTGCGCGGCCCCCGTGCGCACGAGGAGATCGGCATAGGTCATCCGCACTTTGATGTTGTCCGGCTCCATCTCGAGGACCGCCGGGAACACGTCCACCGCTTTCTTGAACTGCGCCGCCTTGATGAAGTGGTCCGCCACTTCGAGATACTGCGCCTTCGCCTCGATCGTCAGCCCCTGCTTGAGGTAGAGGCTCGCCAGCTTCTGCAGGCAGTCCATGTTGGAGGGATCGAGCTTGGAGACCTTCTTGTACATCGCGATCGCCTTCAGGAAGAAGCCATCGCTGGCGTAGAACTCGGCGATGCGGAGGAAGTAGCGGATGGCGTCCTGGTTCTTGCCGGCCCGGACGCACAGATCCCCCAGCTTGTTGAAGACGTTCATGTCGCGAGGATTGTCGTCGGCGAGCTTCTTGTACTCGGTGATCGCCTCGGGGAGCTTCCCCGCCTTCATGAACTTCTCGGCGTTCTGGACCGTTTTCGCGCGATCGAGCGGCATCGCTCAGCTCCGCGGGGTGGCCAGGGGACGGGGCGGGTGCGGACCCGGGACGCCCCGGAAGGTGAGGCGATGCAGCGGGGTCGCGCCGAGGCGGCGGAGCGCTTCCATGTGGACGAGCGTGCCGTAACCCTTGTTGGCGTCGAAACGGTAGTCAGGGTAGACCGCGTGGAAGGATCGCATCATCGCGTCGCGGAACACCTTGGCGAGGATCGAGGCGGCGGCGATCGACGCCGAGATCTGGTCACCTCTCACGAGGGCCCTCTGGGGGATCGCGATCCCCGGGACAGTCAGAGCGTCGACCAGGACGAACTCCGGCGCCACGCGGAGCGCGCCGATCGCCTGCCGCATCGCCAGGAGCGTCGCGCGCAGGATGTCGGTCCTGTCGATCTCCAGCGCTTCGACGACGCCCAGCCCACACGCGCTGGCGCGCGCCGTCACCGCCCGCGCCAGCCTCTCCCGCATCCGGGAGGAGAGCTGCTTCGAGTCGCGCAACCCCGCGATCGGACGCGCCGGGTCGAGCACCACGGCCGCGGCGACCACCGGACCCGCCAGGCATCCGCGCCCCACCTCGTCCACGCCGGCGATGCGGCCATACCCCTGCGCCCGCAGGAACTTCTCGTGCTCCCAGCCGGCGCGACGACGTCCCGGGCGCACGCGGCGGTCCCTATCCCTGGCTCTTCTCCTCGATGCGGGCCGCCTTCCCGCGCCGGCTCCTGAGGAAGTAGAGCTTGGCGCGGCGGACGCGGCCGCGCCGCACCACCTCGATCTTGCCGATGATCGGCGAGTGGAGCGGGAAGATCCTCTCCACTCCGACGCCGTCGGAGATCTTGCGCACGGTGAAGGTGCTGCCGGTCCCGCCACCCTTCATCGCGATCACCATGCCGTGGAAGATCTGGATGCGGTCCTTCTCCCCTTCCCGGACCCTCACGTGCACCTTGACGGAGTCGCCCACCCGGAAGGCCGGGGGCTGGCTCTTCAGTTCCCTCTCCTCGACGAGCTTCACGAAATCCATGGTCTCCTCGCTCCCCTTCCGGGTTCAGTGATCGTGATCGGACGGCGCCTTGCGGCCGGCGCGCGCCAGAAGATCGGGTCGCCTGCGGACCGTGGTCTCGAGTGCCCGCGCCTCCCGCCATGCGGCGATCTCCTCGTGGTCCCCCGATTTCAGGACCTCCGGGACCTTGAGCCCGCGGAAGTCGGGAGGACGGGTGTAGTGCGGGTGGTCCAGCCGCCCCGCGAAGAAAGAATCCTTGCGCGGCGCCTCCTCGTCCCCGAGCGCGCCGGGGAGCAGACGGGTGAGACTATCGACCAGCACCATGGCCGGAATCTCCCCGCCCGTGAGGACGTAATCGCCGATCGAGATCGACTCGTCCGCCAGGTGCTCGCGGACGCGCTCGTCCACCCCTTCGTAGCGGCCGCAGATCAGGATCAGACGATCGTACGCCAGGAGCCTCAGGGCCTGCTGCTGGTCGTACGGCGTGCCCTGGGGGCAGAGGAGGATCGTCCGCGACCGCGATGCCGGATGCCGCTGCCGGATCGCCTCGACCGCGCCGAACAGAGGTCCCGGCATCAGCACCATCCCCCCTCCGCCGCCGTATGGCACGTCGTCCACCTTGCGGTGGCGATCGGTGGCATGGTCGCGTAGATCGTGCACGCGCACCGCCACGAGGCCGCGATCCCGGGCGCGGCGCACGATGCTGTGCGACAGCGGCCCGTCGAACATTCCCGGAAACGCCGTGATGACGTCAAAGTCCATACAGCTCCAAGAGCCCGTCCGGAGGATCGATCGTGATCCTGCCGGAGTCGGGATCGATGAGCGGACAGATCGAGCGCGCCGCGGGGAGCAGGATCTCCTCGCGCCGCGCCGGCGCGCCACCCGCGGCCACCGGGGCTATCGCCAGGAGGGGCGTGCCGCCCGTCTCCAGGACGTCACGGACCGTGCCGATCTCCCGCCCCTCCCGGGTGAAGACCCTCAGGCCAATCAAGGCAAAAATATAATAGGTGCCCTCGGGGAGATCAACCAACCCGTTGCAGGGCAGCAAGATATCCTGGCCGACCAGCGGCTCCGCCTGCAGGGCGGAGTCGATCCCCCTGAGCTTCACGACGACCTTCCGTCCATACGTGGCGTACTCCTCCACCTCGAAACGCTTCAGCGCGCCCCCGGCCGGACCGACCAGGACCCACTCCCGGTCCCGGAGCTGGTCGATGCCGCCTTCGATCAGCGTTGCCGTCAGACGGCCGAGCGGGCCGCGCAGCTTGAGGCGGGCGGCGACCCGCACCGGCATCTCTCCGACCGGCCGCATCGGGCCGGCCTCCGGCCCTCTCCCGCTACTCGAGGATCTCAAGTTCGTAATTCGCCCCGAGCTTCGCGCCGGCCACCGCCAGGAGGGTTCGGAGCGCCTGCGCGGTCCGTCCCTGCCGGCCGATGACTCGCCCCATCTCCTGGGGATCGACCAGGAGCTCGAGGACGGTCGCCCCGTCCTCCTCGACCGCCCGGACCTCGACCGTCTCGGGATGGTCGACCAGGTCGCGCGCGACCGCCTCGACCCACAGCCTGACGTCGGGATCCCCCGTCCTGCCGCTCCCTGTCAGGATGCGGCCACCGCGGAGCGCGCCCGCGCGAGAAGCTGCCGGACCGTCTGGGACGGCTGCGCCCCCTTCTTGATCCACGCGTCGGCCCGGGTGACGTCGATCTTCACCACCTCCGGCTTCGTCTTGGGATCGTAGTAGCCGATCTGATCGGTCACCCGCGAGCGCGGCTGTCGCGTCTGCTCCGAGACCACGACGCGGTAGAACGGCTTGTTCTTCGTTCCTGCCCGACTGAGGCGTATGACCAGCACTCCGTCACCTCCCCGTGTTCAGCGTCGCCCGGCGCCGAAGGTCCCGCCGGCGCGGAGACCCGAGCTCCCTCCTCGCGCCAGCGTCTTCATCATCTTCTTCATCTGCTTGAACTGCTTCAGGAGCCGGTTGACGTCCGCCACCGACGTGCCCGATCCGCGCGCGATGCGCAGCCGCCGCCCGCCGTCGATGATCTCCGGATGGGTCCGCTCGCGGCGGGTCATCGACGCGATGATGACGCGCGTCCTGACCAGGCTCGACTCGTCGACCGGCATGTCCCCGAGAGCGGCCACCCCGGGAAGCATCCCGAGGAGCTGCCGGAGGGACCCCATGCGACTGACCTTCTCCAGCTCCCGGGCGAGGTCGTCGAGCGTCAGCTCGTTGCGGCGCAGGCGCCGCGCCATCGTCTCGGCGTCCTCGCGCGACGCCACCGACTCGGCCCTCTCGATGAGGGTGAGGACATCCCCCATGCCGAGGATGCGCGACACCATGCGCTCGGGATGGAAGGGCTCGAGATCCTCGAGGTGCTCTCCCGTGCCCACGAGCTTGATCGGCACGCCGGTCACGTGGCGCAGCGACAGCGCCGCCCCGCCCCGGGCGTCGCCGTCCGCCTTGGAGAGGATGACGCCCGTCAGGCCGAGGCGCGCGTGGAAGACGCCCGCCGAGCGCACCGCATCCTGCCCCGTCATCGCGTCGGCCACGTACAGGATCTCCGCCGGCCGCAGCGACTCCTTCAATGTCTCGAGCTCCAGCATGAGCTCCTCGTCCACGTGCAGACGGCCGGCCGTATCGACGATCACCGGATCCCGTCCCACCTGCCGCGCCTCCTTCAGCGCCTGGTGGCAGGCCGCCGCCGCTCCCTCCCCGGGCGGCCCCGCCGCCACCGGCACGCCGATCTGCTCCCCCAGGACGCGGAGCTGCTCGACCGCCGCGGGACGGCGCACGTCGGCCGCCACCACGAGGGGGGACCGACCCTGCGACTTGAGGAGGCGCGCCAGCTTCGCGGTGGTCGTGGTCTTGCCCGACCCCTGGAGCCCCGTCATCAGGATGACCGTCGGCGGCCCCGCCTGGCGGAGGCGCGCCTCCCCGTCCTGCGTCAGGATCGCGATCATCTCGTCGCGCAGCACCTTGATCACCTGCTGGCCGGGGGTGAGGCTGCCCAGGACCTCCTCGGAGCCGGCCTTGACGCGGACCCGGTCGATGATCTCCTTCACCACCCCCAGGTGGACGTCGGCCTCGAGGAGGGCCAGGCGGATCTCGCGCAATCCCTCGCGCAGCTCCGTCTCGGTCAGGTGGCCGTGGCCGCGCAGGGCGCGGAACGCCTTCTGCAGACGCTCGGTCAGAGCCTCGAACATCCGTCCTCCGGGGCCGCCTCGGCCGCTCAAACGAGCGACAGCAGGTGCCCCATCTTCTCCTTCTTGGTCTTCAGATACTTGCGCGAGTTGTCGTTGGGCGCCACCTCGAGCGGGACGCGCTCGACGATCTCGAGGCCGTAGCCGCGCAGGGAGGTGAACTTACCTGGGTTGTTGGTCAGGATCCGGATCCTGTTGCAGCCGAGGTCGCGCAGAATCTGGGCGCCGATGCCGTAGTCCCTGTGATCGGCCTTGAAGCCGAGCTTGTGGTTCGCCTCGACGGTGTCCTTGCCGGCGTCCTGCAGCTCGTAGGCCCTGAGCTTGTTGATGAGCCCGATGCCGCGACCCTCCTGCCGGAGGTACACGATGACCCCCTGCCCCTCCTCGGCGATGATCTCCATGGCGCGCCGGAGCTGGGCGCCGCAGTCGCAGCGCAGCGAGCCGAAGACGTCACCGGTGATGCATTCGGAGTGGACCCGCACCAGGACCCGATCGTCGGGCCGGAGGTCGCCCAGGACCAGGGCGAGGTGCGTCTTCTTCTCGATGCCGCTGCGGTAGGCGACGATGCGGAACCGCCCGTTGACCGTCGGCAGCACCGGCTGCGCCACCCGTTTGACCAGACGCTCGTGCTGCATGCGGTAGCTGATCAGGTCGGCGACGGTGATCATCTTGATCCCGTGCTGGCGCGAGAAGCGCACCAGGTCGGGGATGCGCGCCATGGTCCCGTCCTCGTTCATGATCTCGCAGATCACGCCGGCCGGATAGAGACCGGCGAGACGGGCGAGGTCGACCGCCGCCTCGGTCTGCCCGGCCCGCTTGAGCACTCCCCCGTCCTGGGCCCGCAGGGGGAACATGTGTCCCGGGCGTGTCAGATCGGAGGGGCGCGTCCTCGGGTCGATGGCGACCCCCACCGTATGGGCGCGGTCGGCGGCCGAGATGCCGGTCGAGACATTGCGGCGCGCCTCGATCGAGACGCAGAAGGCCGTGTTGTACGGCGAGGTGTTGTCCTGCACCATCTGGGGGATCTGCAGCTGCTTCAGGCGCTCCCTGGTCATCGGCATGCAGATCAGCCCGCGCCCGTAGCGCGCCATGAAGTTGATCGCTTCGGGAGTCACCTTCTCCGCGGCGATCGTGAGATCCCCCTCGTTCTCCCGATCCTCGTCGTCCACGACGATCACGAACTGCCCGGCGGCGATCGCCTTCACCGCCTCCTCGATGGTGGCGAACGGCGAGCCGCCGACGTCCGACTGGCCTCTAGGGCTCACCGCGCCTCATCCCTCCTTCCGAACCCGTGGCGGGCCAGGAGCTCCCGCGTCACGAGGGCCTCTTGAGGGGCCTCTTCCCGTTGCCTCTTGAGATGCTCGATCGCGTACCGTCCCATCATGTCGACCTCGAGGTTGACGGCGCTCCCCGAGGCGTAGTCCGGCGCGCGCGTCGCCCGCAGCGTCTCGGGGATGAGCGCCGCCTCGAACCACCGGTCTCCCCGTGCCGCGACCGTCAGGCTGACGCCGTCGACGGCGATCGATCCCTTCATCACGATGAGGTCGGCGAGCTCCGCAGGGAAGCGGATCCTGACCCGCGCCCCGCTCCCCTCCGGCCGGACCCCCTCGACGATGCCCACGTCGTCCACGTGCCCCTGGACCAGATGCCCGCCCAGCCGATCCCCGAGGCGGAGCGGCCGCTCGAGGTTCACGCGCTCCTCCGGCGCCCGCAGGGCCAGCGTGGTGCGCGACAGGGTCTCCGGGGAAACGACCGCCGCGAACCAGCCCGGCCCGCTGTCGATCGCCGTCAGGCAGACCCCGTCGACGGCGATGCTGGCGCCTCGCTCGAGCGCCGGCGTCAGGAACGGCGCCGCCACCCGCAGCCGCGTCTCGCGCCCCTGGCGCGACAGACCGGTCCCTTCCACGATTCCCGTGAACATCGCCTCGATCACCTCCCGCGCCTTCGAGGGAACTCGATCGTCCCCTCGACCACGAAGTCCTCTCCGATCGGCCGCACCGACATCCGCCCCAGGCGCACCGCCTCGCGCAGCCGCCCGGCCCCGCGCCCCCCGAAGACCGGCAGCGCTCGACGGCCACCCAGGATCCGGCCCGCGACGAACAGCACCAGCCGGTCACCCACCCGGTCATCGAGGGCCGACCCGAGAACCTCGGATCCCCCTTCCACCAGAACGCTCGTCACGCCCCGGCGCCCGAGGTCCGCGACGGCGCGCCTCAGGTCGACCCGCCCGTCCCGCCCGGGGATCTCGACCACCAGCGCTCCGGCCCGCTCGAGCCGCCGGCGGCGCTGCGGCGAGGCTCCGGGCAGCGTCAGGATCATCGCCCCCGCCGCGCCGTCGTCGACCAGGAGCCGTGCGTCCGTCGGCGTCCGCAGGCGCGCATCGAGCACCACGCGCAGCGGCCCGCGCCCCTGCTCCGGCGGCTTCCCGCGCCGCCCCGCCGCCCGGGGCCGCGCCGAAAGAAGCGGATCGTCGGCGAGAACGGTGTTCACGCCCACGAGCACCGCGTCGTGCCGTTCCCGCAAGCGGTGCGCCTCCGCCCGCGCGCGCGGCGACGTGATCCATCTGGACTCCCCGTCGCGAGTCGCGATCCTCCCGTCGAGGCTCATCCCGGCCTTCAGCGTCACGAACGGGACTCCCGCCGTGGCGTAGCGCAGGAACCGCTCGTTCAGCCGCCGGGCCTCCGCCTCGAGCCCACCGACCCGCACCGCGATCCCCGCCGCCCGAAGCGCGCGGAACCCGGCGCCGTTGACGCGCGGGTCGGGATCCCGCATGCACGCGACGACCTCGCGGACACCGGCCGCGATCAGAGCGTCGGCGCACGGCGGCGTCCTGCCGAAATGGCAGCAGGGCTCCAGGTTCACGTAGAGCCGCGCGCCCCGCGCCCGGTCGCCCGCCTGCTCGAGCGCCACCACTTCCGCGTGCGGGGCCCCGGCGCGGGTGTGGTGGCCTCGCCCGACCACCCGCCCCTCGCGGACCAGGACCGCCCCGACCATCGGGTTGGGGCTCGTCTGCCCTTCGCCGCGCGCCGCCAGCCGCAGCGCCAGGCGGAGATGGCGCAGGTCGTTCTCGCGACCGCGTCCGCGCCGCACTGCTCCTCTCCCGGACCCGGGCGGTCCGCCGCCGTCACGCGGCGGATGGCAGGAGACCCTCCACGAACTCGCCGGGCTCGAAGTCGACGAGATCCTCGGGCCCTTCGCCCACGCCGACGTAGCGCAGCGGGATCCCCAGCTCCTGCACGATGCGTACCGCCACCCCGCCTCGGGCGGTGCCGTCGAGCTTGGTCAGCACCAGACCCGTCACCCTCGCCGCCGTCAGGAACTCCCTCGCCTGGCTGACGCCGTTCTGCCCCGTGGTCGCGTCGAGGACCAGGAGCACTTCGTGGGGCGCCCCCGCGATCCTCCGCCCGACCACGCGCACGATCTTCTCCAACTCCCGCATCAGCGGGTCCTGCGTGTGCAGACGCCCCGCCGTGTCGACGATCAGGGCGTCGGCCTCGCGCGACAGCGCGGCCGAGGCGGCATCGTAGACGACCGCCGATGGATCGGCGCCGGGACGATGGCCCACGAACTCCGCTCCGGTCCGATCGGCCCAGATTCTGAGCTGCTCGCCGGCCGCGGCGCGGAAGGTATCCGCACCACAGACCACGACGCGCCTCCCTTCCCGCACCAGCCGCGCGGCCAGCTTTCCGGCGGTCGTCGTCTTCCCTCCGCCGTTCACCCCGACGCAAAGGATCACCCGCGGCCGGCCCGCGGCCGGCGCCGTCTCTCCAGCGCCGCCTGACAGGATCTCCCTCAGGATCCCGAGGGCGGCCCGGCGCACCCCCTCCCAGGAGGGCGCCGCCGCCCCGGACGTGGTGGGCACCGCGGCGACGATCCGAGCCGCCGCGGCCGGGCCCACGTCGGCCTCGATCAGCGCCGCCTCCAGCTCTTCAGCCCAGTCGGCGCCCGGGCGCTCTCCGCGGAAGAGCGAGGCGATCCGCCCCATGAGCCCTTCGCGGGTCTTGAGCAGCCCCTGGCGCAGCCGCTCCAGATGACCGGCCCGGGCGGCGGGCGACGCCGCACCGCCGTTCACGACCCTTCCTGCGCCACCTTGCCGTCGAGGTACTGGCGGGCCTCGGTCGCCTCGGCGGAGTTCGGACCGAGCCTCACGACCTTCTTGAACTGCTGCACCGCCAGGTCGCCGCGCCCCGACTTCTTGTAGGCCAGGCCCAGACCGAGCAGCCCGTTGAGGTAGTCCGGCTTGCCCTTCAGCGCCTGCTCGAAGCAGCGGATCGCATCGGGATACATGCCGCGGTCCGTGTAGAGCTTCCCCATGTTGAAGTGGATCTTCTCCGGCGTCGGATAGGTCTTATCCTTCAGGGCGACCTCGAACTCCTCCAGCGCCCGGTCGTATTTCTTCAGCACGTTGTAGGCCACCCCCAGGGTGTTGTGCGCCTCGGTGAAGTAGGGGTTGATGTCGATCGCCTTCCTGAGATGCTTCACCGCCCGGTCGGGATCGCTCTGCTGCAGGTAGATCACCCCGAGGTAGTCGTGCGCCTCGGCGAGCTTCGGATCGAACTCGAGCGACTTCTTCAGCGACTCGATCGCCTGCAATGTCTTCCCCTGCTCGAACTGCGTCTGGCCGAGCCGGTAGTAGCGCTGCGCGCTCCCTTCGTCGGACTTCGAGGTCGCGAGCGCTCCCCCGGTCAGAGCGCAGCCCATCGCGACGGCGATGAAGCCCGCCGCCCGCCGGCCAGCTCTCCGGTGTCCGCCCCTCATCGCTTCACTCCAATCCGCGAAGAAGCCCGCTAATGCTATCAAACTCAAGGACTTTTGTAAACCGGACGGGGGCGTTCAGCGCCCCGCGCCTCGACGCGCGATGAAGGAACGGAGGCGACCGAGAACCCCCTTGCGCGGCGGCGCCGGCGCTTCCCGCGTCTCCACGTCCTTCCCCGCGAGGATCGCCTGGGGGACGTCCGTGACCAGGCGGCGCGCCGCCGCCTCCCCGACCAGGCCGGCGGCGACGCCGACCGCCTCCGACAGGATCGGCGGGCGGTAGCGTGTGTCGTGGCTGTCGCTGGCGAGCACGTGCAGGAGGTTGCGCTGCAGAAGGGCCAGCGCGAAGTCCCGGGCCTTCTCGCCGAACCGGCCGGTGATCGACCCGGCGGTGACCTGGGTGAGAGCGCCGAGACGGACCGAGAGCGCCACGCGCTCGAGGTCCTCGAGATAATAGGCGACCCTCTCGGGGTGGGCCATGAGCGGGGTGATCCCCAGGAGCCTGAGCTTGAAGATCATGTCGTCGACCCCCAGCGGGATCTGCTGGTACGGCAGCTCCAGCAGAAGGTACCGGCCACGATCGCCGATCGTCATCAGCGCCCCGGCGCGCGCGCGCTCCGGCAGGTCGGCGGTGAAATAGACCTCGGCCCCCGGGAGGAGCGTGACGCCCTCCGCCTCGTCTCCCTTCTGCGCCTCCCGCACCAGCGCCACCCGCTCCAGGATCGTGTCGCGGCGGTTGTCATACACCCCCGGCTTCATGTGCGGCGTGGCGACCACCGTGCGCACGCCGTCCTGCCGGGCGATCCGCAGGAACTGCAGCGTCTCGTCGAGGCGCCTGGCGCCGTCGTCGATCCCCGGCAGGAGATGGTTGTGCAGATCGATCACGCCTCCTCCTTGAGCGGTCGCGCCAGGAGATCGGCCACGGCGTCACGCGGCGCCCGACCCTCGAACAGCACCCGGTGGACCTGGCGAGCGATCGGCATCTCCACCCCATGACGCTCCGCCAGCGCGAGCGCGGCGCGCGTGGTCGGGACCCCTTCGGCCACCATGCGCATGCCGCGCAGCACCTCCTCGAGGCGGCGGCCGCGCCCGATCTCGATCCCGACCTGCCGGTTGCGGCTCAGGCCCCCGGTGCAGGTGAGGATCACGTCACCGGCCCCCGCCAGCCCCGCGAAGCTGGCGGGGCGCCCTCCCAGGGCCATGCCGAGCCTGGCGATCTCGGCGATCCCCCGCGTGATGAGAGCGGCACGGGTGTTGAAGCCGAAGCCGATCCCCTCGACGATGCCCGTGGCGAGCGCGATGATGTTCTTGAGCGCCCCCGCCAGCTCCACGCCGATCAGGTCGCGGTTGCGGTAGATTCGCAGCGGCCCCGACGAGAGCGCCCCCTGCACGCGCCGGGTGGCGGCGTCGCCGATCCCCGCGACCACGATGGCCGTCGGATCGCCCCGCGCCACCTCCGCCGCGAAGGAGGGGCCGGAGAGGACCGTGACCCGCCGGGCGGACGAGACACCGACCTCGCCGGTCAGCACCTGAGAGAGACGCAGGAGACTTTCCTGCTCGATCCCCTTGGAGGCGATCACGAGATCCGCCCGGCGCTCCAGGTGGGGCGCCGCGCGCCGGAAGATCGCGCGGCTGGCCTGGGCCGGCAGGACGAAGAGGACGAGGGCCGCTCCGCGCAGGGCGCCGGCGAGGTCGGCGGTGATCCGCACACCGTCCGGCAGCCGCGTTCCGGGGGATGGTCTCGGTTCCCGAGCGTCCCAGGTGGGTCGCCAGCGCCGTCCCCCAGCTTCCCGCGCCGACGACGGCCGCATGCCCCTTCACGGGCCGCTCCCTGGCGCGCCCGCTCCCGTCCCCAGGCGGCTCTCCGAGCCACGCACGATGCGGGCAAGGTTCTTCCTGTGACGGACGACGACCAGCGCCGCGATCGCCAGGGCGGCCAGCGTCACCGTCCTCCCGCTGCCGAGGAGCAGGGCCGCGATCGGGAGCGCAGCGGCCGCCAGCACCGATCCGAGCGACACCATCCGGCTGGCGGCGGTGGCGAGGATGAAGATCCCCACGGCGACCAGGAGGGCCCGCGGCGCCAGCACGCCGAAGACGCCGGCGCCGGTGGCGACGCCCTTCCCTCCCTTGAACCTGAGGAAGCCCGCGACGGCCTCGATCGCGGACCCCGGCGCACCGCCGCCCGCGATCGCGCGGGCCAGGAGGACCGCGGCCACCCCCTTCGCGGCGTCGAGGGCGAGACCGAGGACGCCCACTCCGAGGCCGCGCGCGCGCGCCAGGTTGGTGGCGCCGATGTTGCCGCTGCCGATCTTGCGGATGTCGATGCCGCCGAAGATCCGCGCCAGGAGGAACGAGAACGGGATGGCGCCGACCAGGAAGGCGAGCACGGCCGACCCGAGCTGCGCTGCCGAGATCATCGCGACACGCCCCCCTCCAGAGAGTAACGCCGCAGCGCCTGGTAGGCCGTGCCCCCGGGACCCGGCCGGCTGAGGAACAGCACGTAGTCGCCCACCGCGAAGCGTTCCGGCGCTCCGAACGACGATCGCTCGAGGAACGAACGCCAGTCGCCGCGCCCCGGCCCCTGCGCCCTGCCGAGGGTCAGGTGCGGGGTGAAGCCGCGCCTCTCGCGGGCGAAGCCGATCGCCTCGAGCTCCGCCTCGATCGATTCCTGGAGCGCGCGCGCGGCCCCGGAGGGGTCACGAACCCCGACCCAGATCACCCGGGGCGGCCCGGCCTCCGGGAAGGTGCCGACGCCCTCCGCCTCCAGGAGGAAGGGAGCGTGCCGCGGGGCGGCCGCTTCGAGGGCCGCCTCCACCTCGTCGAGCCGCTCGCGCGCGACCTCGCCGAGGAACTTGAGCGTCAGGTGGATCCCCTCGGGCCGCGCCCAGCGCAACGGCAGCGGCATCGTCCGCAGCGCCGCCTGCAGCGCTTCGAGACGCGCACGCACGTCGCGGGTCAGGTCGAGCGCGACGAAGAGCCTCACGCGACGTGCCGGCGGAGCCTCACGGCCGCTCCCCGAGCAGCGCCAGGCGCAGGTGATCGAGCGCGATCTGCGCGGCGCGCTCCCGCACCGTCTCGCGCTCCCCCGGCAGGATCGACCGCTCGCTGCGCTCGACGGCCGGACCGCTGAGACCGAAGAAGACGGTCCCGATCGGGATCCCCTCTCCCCCCCCTTCCGGCCCGGCGAACCCGGTCGCCGCCAGCCCCCAGGTCGTGCCGAGGAGTCCCCGGATCCCTCGGGCCATCTCGACCGCCGTCTCGGCGCTGACCGCGCCGTGGGTCCGGAGCGTCTCGGCGCGCACGCTCGCCGCCTTCATCTTCGACTCGTCACTGTAACAGACGACCCCGCCCCGGAAATATCTCGAGGCGCCCGGGACCGCGGTGACCCTCCGCGCGATCCAACCGCCGGTGAGCGACTCGGCGATCCCGAGGGTCGCGCTCGACCGGAGCAGCAGGCCGCCCACGACCTCCTCCATGGTGGCGGCGTCGCGCGCGAAGAGGTGGCGTCCCAGGACGACTTCGATCTCGCGATCGATCCTCTCGATCGCGACGGGCGGCTCGCCGTCCTTCACCCTCTCTCGAAGGTGAATCTCGATCTGGCCGGGGGCCGCCAGGATCGTCCAGGAGACCCCGGCCGCTCCCCGGTGCACCTCCGCCAGCCTCCGGTCGACCTCCGACTCCGTCAGGCCGGCGATCTTGAAGACCCGGTAGACGAAACGCTCCCCCGTCGGCCCGAGACGCGGCAGGAGGGCCTCGTCGACCATCGCCCGCATCTCGGCCGGGACTCCCGGCAGCACCGCCAGGACGGCGGCGTCTCTGCGCACGAGCAGCCCGGGCGCCGTCCCGATCCGGTTGGGGAGGACCTCGGCCCCCTCCGGGACCAGCGCCTGGAGCCGGTTGCGCGGCGGCATCTCCCGCCCGTGACGGCGGAAGCGTTCCCCGATCGAACGAGCGATCCCGGGGTCCTCGACCAGCCGGACACCGAGGACACCGGCGAGAGCTTCGCGGGTCAGATCGTCGACCGTCGGCCCGAGCCCCCCCGTCGCCACGACCACGTCGGACCGCGCCAGGGCCACGCGGAACGCCTCCTGGAGGTCCTCGAGGATGTCCCCCACAACGGTACGGAACCGGATCGTGATGCCGGCTTCCCCCAGGCGGAGGGCCACGAACGAGCCGTTCGTGTCGAGCCGCCACGGCTCGAGGAGCTCCGATCCGATGGCGATGAATTCCGCGCGTCGTTCCGTCATGGGGCCGGCTCGAGCCTGCGGATCGCCTCGAGCATCTTCTCGGTGAAGTCGAGAAGCGCCTCACGGCCGGCACGCCCGCGACGACGCTCGAAGCGCAGCGGCGGTCCGAAGCGGACGTGCACACGGGCCGGCGACGGGAACCGCCCCCCGACCGGCAGCGCGTCGCGCGCGCCGTCGATGTAGGCCGGCACGACCGGAGCGCCGGAGAGGGCGGCGATCATGGCGGCCCCGGGACGGGCGTCGTGGAGGCGGCCATCGGCGCTGCGGGTTCCCTCGGGGAAGATCCCGACGACCCGCCCCCGCGCGAGCGCGCGGATCGCCCGCTTGACGCCCTTCGAGTCCTGCCCCTCGCCGCGCACCGGGATCGTCCCCATCCCCCAGTAGAACCAGCGCAGGAGGAGGAGGTCGTACATCCATTGCAGCACGATGAAGTGGATCGCGCGCGGGGCCGCGGAGCCGAGGAGGATCGGGTCCATGTACGAGGCGTGGTTGCAGATCACGATCGCCGGACCGCGACGCGGCAGGTACTGGAGACCGTCGCGCGTCAGCCCGAGATAGAGCGCGACAAAGGGATGAAACACCGCCTTGACGAACCAGTAGAACATTCCGCCACCCTCGGCCCCTACCGCCGGATCCAGGCGGGCGGCACGACCAGGCCGCCGCTGACGACCAGCTTGACCCCCTCCTCGATCGTGATGTCGAGCGGGATCACCTCCCCGTCGGGGACCGCCGCCATCCAGCCCGACGTCGGGTTCGGGCTGGTCGGGAGGAAGACGAGGGTGTACGCCGTCCGCTTCCTCCCTTCGCCCTCCAGCATCGCGACCTGGTCGCGGGTCACGAAGCCCAGCGTATAGATCCCGCTACGAGGGTACTCGACCGCCACAACCCGCTGGAAGGACGTGGTCTTCCTGTTGAAGGCGTCGAGGAGCTGGCGGGCCGACCCGTAGATCCCCTTGATCAGGGGTATGCGGAGCATCAGACCGTCGAAGGCGGCCACGATGCGGCGACCCAGGAGATTCGTCGTCAGGATCCCGACCATCAGGATGACGACGCAGGTGGCCAGCACGCCGATGAGGGGCGCCAGGTACTCCGTGAAGGCCGGGTCGTCGATGTACGGCATCTGCATCACCCTCAGGATCCTGAGGATGATGGGCGTCGAGAAGCCGTGCACGATTCCGAAGAGGATCTGCAGGAGCCAGTACGTGATGACGAGGGGAAGGATGATCACGAGGCCGGTCAGGAAGAGCTGACGCAACCGGCCGAGGACGGTCTGGTCGGCCCGACGTCTCCTAGCCAACTCCGCCTCCCGACGGCGCGGAGGGGCCACCGACGACGCCCAGGCGCCGCGAGAACTTCAGGAAGTAATCGCACGCCGAGAAGGTCGCCAGCCCCACGACGGCCCAGATCGCGACGTCGCCCGCGAGGTCCCACTTCCCGAGGTAGCGGTTGCCGAGGATCAGCAGGACGATCGCCACCACCTGCGTGGCGGTCTTGTACTTTCCCCAGACGCTGGCGCCGATCGTCACCCCCTGACTGCTGGCGATCATGCGGAGGCCGTCCACGGCGAACTCGCGCCCGATGATGATCCAGACCATCCAGGCGCGGGCGGCCCCGATCTCCACCAGGGAGATGAAAGCGGCCGAGGTCAGCAGCTTGTCGGCAATCGGATCGAGGAGGATGCCGAGCTTGGTCACCTGGTCGCGCCTCCGGGCCAGCCAGCCGTCGAGGTAATCGGTGAACGACGCGACGAGGAAGACGAGGACGCCGATCGTCTGCCAGGACAGGCCGAAGTGCTCGAGGCCCGTCGTCTTGGTCATCAGGATCACCACGAGGACGGGTGTCAGGAAGATGCGGATGATCGTGATCCAGGTCGGAAGGTTGATCATCCCATCCGCTGCCGGAGGGTGCCGCTCCGTGTAGTAGAATGCGCCCGCGAGGTCGTGTCTCCGAGCGCTCGCGCCAGGAGCGCGCGTGATCGCCCGAAGCGTGAGGCCTCCGAAAAATAGCACAGGCCGCGAGGGACGGTCAACCGGAGCGATGATCCGATTCGGGACCGACGGCTGGCGCGGCGTCATCGCCGACGACTTCACCTTCGACGGCGTGCGCGCCGTCGCCCAGGCGATCGCGGATCTGGTCCACGAGGAGGGGCGATCGGGATCGCCGGTCCCCGTCGGCCACGATGTCCGGTTCCTGAGCCGGCGTTTCGCGGAGGCGGTGTCGGGAGTCCTGGAGGGGAACGGCATCCCGACGATTCTCCCCGACGGACCCACGACGTCGCCGATGGTCTCCTGCCAGGTGGTGGCCTCCGCGGCGCCCCTCGGTGTCTGCATCACGGCGAGCCACAACCCTCCCCGCTACAACGGCCTCAAGGTCAAGGCGGCCTTCGGGGGAAGCGCCCCGCCCGAGCTGACCGCTCGCCTCGAGGCGCTCATCGGCAGGCGCGCGCCACGAGCCGGCCGGGCTCCCGATCGCCGCCATCCGTTTCTGCCCAGCTACGTCCCGCGCCTGAACGCGGTCGTCGATCTCGAGAGGCTCCGCAAGGCGCCCCTGCGTGTCGTGGTCGACAGCATGCACGGCGCGGGCGGGCGGATCCTGGAGGGCCTCCTGCGCGGCGGCCGGGCGCGCGTCTGGACGCTGCACGGCGACCCCGACGTTCTGTTCGGGGGCACGCCGCCCGAGCCGCGCCCCGAGAACCTCGCGACCCTGGCGCGCGAGGTGATGCGGCGCCGCGCCCACCTCGGCATCGCCACCGACGGCGATGCCGACCGGATCGGCGTCTGCGACGAGTCCGGGCGCATCCTCTCCTCCCTTCAGATCTTTCCCTTGCTGGCCCTCCACCTCCTCGAGGGGAAGGGGTGGCGCGGCGGCATCGCCCGCACCTTCGCCAACACCCTCCTGGCGGAGCGGATCGCGCGCCGCTACGGCCTGCCGTTCTTCGACCTGCCGATCGGTTTCAAGCACGTCGCGCGGCTGATGCTGGAACAGGACATCCTGATCGGCGGCGAGGAGAGCGGCGGGATCGGAGTGAAGCGCTTCCTGCCGGAGCGCGACGGCATCCTGATCGGGCTCCTGCTCCTCGAGATCCTGGCGACGGGCGGCAGGCGTCTGAGCCGTCGTATCCGGACGGTCGAGTCGGAGTACGGCCGTTATGCGTACCGGCGGGTCGATCTCCCCGTGGCCGCGGAGCGCGGCCAGCGGGCCGTGGCGCGGATCAGGGCCCGGCCCCCGTCCCGGATCGCCGGCGTGGCCGTCCGGGGCGTCGACACGCTCGACGGCGTCAAGCTGCTCCTCGGCGACGAAGGATGGATCCTCTTTCGCGCCTCGGGGACCGAGCCCGTCCTTCGCGTCTCCAGGACGTTGCCGATCGTCCCCACGCTGGTGACGAGGAGGAGGAGGAGGAGGAGGTAGGTCGCGGCGCGCGCCAGCCTCGTGGTTCGGGGCCCCTCGCGCGCCAGGCGCAGGAGGTACGGGCCGACCGCCAGAAGCGCGAAGAGGGACATCGCCCCCTTGCTCTGCGCCGGCGGCAGGACGTACAGCAGCCCCGCCGAGACCGCGGTGGCGGCGAACGGGAAGGAGAGGAACAGATCGGACGCCTCGATCATCTCCTCCAGGTAGAGGCCGGCCGCCAGGCAGAGGAACGGGTAGAGAGGGATCCGGTACCAGCCGTAGATCACCCGTTGGTCCGCGGTGAGGGCGATGATCGTGGCGTAGATCGCCACCGGCAGGAGGAGCGCGCGCTGCCTGCGGAAGGCCATGACGCCGGCGGCGAGGAGCAGCCAGAGGTAGGTCCCGCGCCCGAACAGCTTCGTGACCACCTTCCCCGAGAGGAGATCCTGGAGCGCGTCGAGGCTCACCCACTTGCTGGTCGCCTGCGCCTGCAGCACGTTGAGGAAGATCCCGAGGTCAAAGGCCCAGGCGTACAGCACGTACAGCCCCAGGAAGCCCAGGGCGATCCCGGACGCCAGCAGCGCCCCCCGCGCGCGCCGCGCGGAGAGAAGCATCACCAGCACCACGGCCACAACGGCGACGCCGGTCGCCTTGGTCCAGAGCGACAGCCCGCACAGGAGCCCGGCGACCGCGGCGTCGCGCGGGGCCCCCGTCGCCTCGTGCCGGCGGGCCGCCAGGATCGCGCCCATGAGCAGCAGCGCCAGGAGACTCTCCCCCTTGACCAGACGATGCGACAGGACGATCACCGGCAGGACGGCGTAGACCAGCGCTCCCAGCAGGGCGGCGCGCTCCGGCACGCCGTAGGCGCGCGCCAGGCCGCACAGCATCACGAGCCCGACGAGGCTCAGGGCGATCGGCACGAGTCGCATCACCGGCAGGCTGCAGGCGAAGGCGTCGAACGGGCCGGGGAGAGGCGTGACCGCGGCGAGGTGGCCGAACACGTCGACGGCGGTCGCCACCGCCCCGACGAGGATCGAGAAGAGCGGCGGGTGATCGAAGTAGGGCTGCACGAGCACGTAGCGATCGCCGAACCACCGGAGATCCTGGATCCGAGCCGGAGGATACCGATCCGGGAAGGTGCTCCAGGCCTGCGGGATCCCGTGGTGCAGGAGGTTCCAGCCTTCCCAGGCGTGCTGGTACTCGTCGGCGGTCTCGTGGTGGAACGGGACCAGGGTGTAGTCGTGGAGGCGGAGGACGGCGGCCAGGATCAGGATCGCTCCCAGGGCGAGCCGGCCGCGCTCCGCCGCGATCCGCGCCGCGAGGCGCGCGGCCGCTCCGTTCCCGCGACGCGCGGCGACCCCGGCGACGATCGCGGCCGCGAGTCCCGCGACCAGAAGGCCCTCGCCGGCGAGACGCCGCCGGCCCGCGCGATCGATGGCGGAGCGATCGGGGGCCAGGGCCGCGGAAGGGATCGGCCGCGCACGCTCCCCCGGCGGGCGCCAGCGCAGCACTACCTTCGCCTCCCCTTCGGCCACCGCGTAGTCGAGCTCGCTTGGATGCAGCCCGTCCGTCAGGGTGCACTCGGTCAAGGCGTCGGGCTCGATCTCCAGGGACGCACCGTCGATCCGGAGCGCCGTTGCCCCCTGCGACTCGACCGAGAAGCCGTACTCCCCGCTGCGCGGGACGCGCAGGAGCCCCCTCCAGTGGATCGAGGCGGGAGGCATGGAGGCCGGGAAGCCCAGGCGCCTCAGGTCCCAGTGGAAGATGTAGGCCGCGTCGAGGCGCTGCGGCACCGGGAAATCGATCTGCGGATCGAGCCGCTCGTAGACCGGAATCTCCCCGTTCCCCTCCACGCGGATCATGTAGCGGCCGAGCAGCCCGCCCGGCGGACGGAGCAGCCAGGCGATGACCAGCAGGTAGCCGGCGAGGGCCGCGAGGAGCAGGGTGGCGGCGCGCCGGCCGGCGCCCGCGGTCCCGCTCACCCGGCGCACCCGGCCGCGGCCGCGGCGCGCGTCATGGCGGCGATCAGATCGGTCTTCTCGGTCTCGTCCAGGAATGCCGCGCGGACGGTGCGGACGCCGATGGCGAGGACCTGCTCCCGCGACAGCCCGAGACGGGTCTCCAGCGCCTGCCACTCGCCCGCGAGCGAAGTCCCGAAGAGCGCGGGGTCGTCGCTGTTCACGGTCACCGCGACGCCCTGGGCGTGCAGGGTCCGGATCGGGTGGCTCTCCCATCCCCGCACCACCCCGGTCCGGACGTTGCTCGTCGGGCAGCACTCGAGCGGCAGCCCGTAGTCGCGCAGGGAGCGGACGAGCACGGCGTCCTCGGCCGCGCGGATGCCGTGGCCGATCCGTTCCACCTCCAGGACCTCCATCGCCTCCCACACCGAGCGCGGGCCGTCGAACTCCCCGGCGTGGATCGTGGTGCGCAGCCCGAGCCGGCGCGCCTCACGGAAGACCGGGGCGAACGCGGAGGTCGGCAGGGCTCGCTCGTCTCCGCCGACTCCGAGGCCGACGACGTCGAACCTCCGGCACTCCGCCGCCATCTCGACCAGCTCCTCGAGCGCGCCGATTCCGAACTGCCGGACGCCGTCGAACAGGAACCTGAGTCGCGGTCCTCCTTCGGCCGCGCGTTTCCGCGCCGCGCCGCTGGCGGCGTCCATGATCTCCTCAACCTGAAGCCCGGCGCGCGTGAAGATCTGGGGCGAACAGAGGACCTCGGCGTACCGAGCCGCGTCGGCCTGCAGGCGCTCCGAGAGGGCGGCGGCCGCGAGGCCAAAGTCCTCGGGCCGGCGCAGCTCGGCGCAGAGGGCGCGGAAGTTCTGCAGGAAGTGAAGGAAGTCACGGTGCCGGTAGAGTGCGCCCAGGCGCTTGCGTTCCCCCGGCCCGGACGGGTCGCCGCGGGCGCGGCGGATGCGGATCAGCGTCTCGAGGTCGATCGAGCCCTCGAGGTGCAGGTGAATCTCCGCCTTCGGAACGGCCCGCGCGAACTCGGGCCCCTCGGGAGTCAAGGCCAAGGGCCGCCCCCTTCCGCGCCGCCGGATCGCCCCGCCGCCCGGCCCGCGCTCAGCGCGGCGTGGCGGCGGGGGTCGGGGACGTCTCGTCTCCCGCCGGCGGGTGGTCCATGTAGTGGACGATCCCTTGAGCGTCGGTGTAGGTGTAGATCGGCTCGGCGGCCCCCCGTCCGCCGACGCCGCCGCGCGCCGGGTCGACGTACGGCGTCCGATCGCGCCCGAACAGCTTGAGCACCTTGCTCACGTAGGCACGCGTCTCCTGGTACGGCGGGATGGTGCGCGCGGCCTGCACGACGTTCTCGCCCGCGTTGTAGGCGGCCAGCGCCAGGCGCTGGTCCCCGCCGAAAAGATCCAGGAGATACTTCAGATAACGCACGCCGCCGACGATGTTCTCCACCGGATCGAAAGGATCGGTCACCCCGAAGCGGGTCGCGGTCTCGGGCATGAGCTGCATCAGGCCCTGCGCGCCCTTGGCCGAGACGGCCCTCGGGTTGAAGTTCGACTCGACCGACGCCACCGCATAGACGAGCTCCGGGCGCACCCCGTGGTCGAGCGCGGTCCTCCAGATCACCGAGCGGTACTCCTCGCCGGAGTTCGCTCCCGGGAGCGGGCCGCGGCCCGCGTAGGTCCTCAGGTCGCGGTGGTCGGGCACGTTCGTCAGGACGAGAGCGCCGCTGCTATCGCGACGATAGTAGATCTCCTCGCCCGCCTGCGCCGCGCCGGCGGCGGAGGCCAGGACGATCGCCACGAGGAGGGCCCGCGTCACCCCCCCACCCCCGCTCTCCGGATCACCTTCTCGACGATCTCGAAGGTGCGTTCGCGCGCCGTGCGGACCGCCTCCGAGTTCCTGCCCCCGGCTTCGGCCATGTCGGGTCTGCCCCCGCCGCGGCCGTCGATCAAGGCCGCCAGCTCCTTGACGATCTCCCCCGCGTGCAGCGGCGGGATCAGATCGCGACTGACCGAGGCGGTCACCGTCGCCCGATCGTCCCGCAGGCCCCACTGCACGATCACTCCCGACGGCACCCTGGCCCGGCTGCGATCGACGAGCGCCCGCAGCGCGTCCTTGTCGAGACCCTCCTGCGGCCCCCGCACGAGCACCTTGACCCCGGAGACGTCGCGCAGCTCGTCGTCCGCCGGTCCGTTCCCGCCCGCCGCCGCCGACACCTTCAGGTCCTCCACCTCGCGCTGCAACGCCCTGTTCTGCTCCAGCAGGCGCGCCAGCGTCTCCTGCAGCTTCCGGCGCTCGACGTTGAGCGCCCCCTGCAGCCGATCGACGACCCGGCGGTCCTCGCGCAGTTCCTGGAGCGCGCCGCGACCCGCGAGCGCCTCGATGCGCCGGATGCCCGCGGCGATGCCGCGTTCCTGCGTCACCTTGAGCAGCCCGATCGATCCGGTGCTCGAGGCGTGCGTCCCGCCGCACAGCTCCAGGCTGAAGCCGGGGACCTCGATCACGCGGACGACCTCGCCGTACTTGTCGCCGAAGAAGGCCAGAGCTCCGCGGCGGAGCGCCTCCTCGAGCGGCATCGTCGTCGCGAGGATCGGCAGATCCTGGCGGATGACGTCGTTCACCTCGTCCTCGACCTGCCGCAGGATCTCCTCGGACAGCGGAGCGTAGTGGCTGAAGTCGAACCGGAACCGGTCCGGGCTGACGAGCGACCCGGCCTGCTTGACGTGCGTCCCCACGACGTCGCGCAGCGCGGCGTGCACCAGGTGGGTGGCGTCATGGCCGCGCATGACCGCCTGGCGGCGGTCCCGGTCCACCTCGGCGAGGAGGGAGTCGCCGGTGCGCAGACGCCCCTCGCGCACCACGACGACGTGGAGGTTCAGGCCGCGCACCGGCGCCTGCGTATCGCGCACTTCCGCCACGCCGCCGGTTGCGGTCAAGAAGCCGGTGTCTCCGACCTGCCCGCCGCCTTCCGCGTAGAACGGGGTGCGATCGAGGAGGACCTGCCCCTCCTCCCCGGCCGCGAGCTCCTCGACCAGTCGGTCGCCGCGGATCAGGGCCAGGATGCGGGCCCCCTCGAGGAGGGTCGCGTCGTACCCGAGGAAGCTGACCTCCCGGAGCGGCAGCCGGCCGACGACGCCCGACACGGCCGCGGCGGTCTCCTTCATCCCCTTGCGCGAGCGCTCGCGCTGCTCCTCCATCGCCTTCTCGAACCCGGCCCCGTCGACCGTCACCCGCCGCTTCTGGGCACCGTCCCGGATCATGTCGAGCGGCAGCCCGAAGGTGTCGTAGAGCTTGAAGGCCTCCGGCCCGGGCAGGATCGTCTTCTTCTCCTTGACCAGATGCTCCAGCGCGTTTCTCAGCCTGGCCTCCCCCACGGCGAGCGTCTCGGCGAAGCGCTGCTCCTCCCGCCGCGGGACGTAGCCGCGTCCCTCGTTGCTCGGCACGACGCCGTCCGACATCAGGAAGGTCATGGCGCGCACATGGTCGGCGA
>WNGM01000629.1_pt1 | contig 28359 bp, 32 predicted proteins | sample 5400571 | NCBI WGS metagenome assembly WNGM01 (sample SAMN13153378, study PRJNA577476) | soil metagenome | isolation source: 100 cm soil or saprolite under Garry oak tree replicate 2 | place: USA:California | collected 2016-06-15 | reverse complement strand
CCCCTGTCAACGCTTCGCCACGCCCTCACGGAACGTCGACGCATGACTCGGGGCCGCCGTGGGTCGCTAGCCCTTCGGCGCAGAGCTCTTCCATCTCCTCCTCCATGCCGGTTTATCCCGGCGCTTTCCCATGATCATCTTCGCCGCTGAGCTGGCCATGATCTTTTAAATGCAACGGTCCAAGCGCGATCACGGGCCAGCAGGGACAGGGTGCAGCACCACGCACCAAGATCGCTAAGACCAAGATCAGCAAGCAGGCAGGACGAATACGGACAGCGACCAGTACAGGGGAAGCAAGATCATTAACAGCCACTAGGGCTCGGCGCCGCCAGGCCACGCCCGACTACGGGGCCCGTGTCCTGTCGCGGGCAAGGTGAACCAGTCTCAGGGTTTCTGGGCCATTCGGCTGTTCGGTCTCAGCAAGTTGGGCCATTGTGGTGCGGCTGCCTCTATCGCCGAAGGCGCCGCGGGTATCCCACCGGGCGCCCCGTCTGGGTCCCGCCCGCGGCGATCGTGTCGTTAATCGACCGGTTCTGGACAGTCGCGCTGCGCGCAGTGGGACGAGATGTTCTACGTCGGCGGGTGGGAGACTCGGTGCCATGACGGAAGCCACCGGCAGCGTAGACCCGGGTGCACAGCCCGGGTGGCGGTGGGATGTGGCGCTGTCGTTCGCCGGCGCGCAGCGGGACTATGTCGATCAGGTGGCCCAGGCGCTGAAGGCGCGGGGAGTGCGCTGCTTCTACGACGCCGACGAGGAAATAGACCTGTGGGGCAAGTACCTGGCCGAGGAACTCCCGGCCATCTACGGCGAGCAGGCCGCGGCGGTGGTGATATTCGTGTCCGCTGAGTACGCTGCCCGGGACTGGACCCGGCACGAACGCCGGGCCGCGCTGGGGCGGGCGGTCCGGGAACGGCAGGAGTATGTGCTGCCCGCACGGTTCGATGACACGCCCCTACCCGGGCTGCTGCCGGATGTGTCCTACGTGGATCTGCGTGGCCGGGCCCCGCAGGAGTTCGCCGCGATGATCGCGGCCAAGCTCGCCGGCCTTGGCATCGGCCCGCCGTCATCACCGGGCGAGGCGGGCAGGGGGCCGCCGGGCGGGATCCCGGTGAGCGAGGCCGACCCGCGGCGGCTGGGCGTGCATGCGGCGATCAGCGTGCCAGGAGTGCCCGATGAGGTCCCGCCGGAGTACGTGCCGCGGGATGTGGATGCCGCCGAGTCTGGGGTCCGGGCCAAGGTGGCGGCCGCCGCTGCGCGGGGCGGGTTCATGCTGCTGGTCGGCGGGTCCTCGGTCGGCAAGACCCGGTGCGCGGAAGAGGCGGTGAAGGCACTGCTGCCGGAGTGGTGGCTGGTGCATCCGGCCGGGCCGGGCGAGGTCGCCGCGCTCGCACGGGCACCATCCCCGCGGATGGTGGTGTGGCTGGATGAGCTGCAGGATTACCTGGACGGCGAGCACGGGCTGACCGGCACGGTAATGCGGGCGCTGCTGAACTATCAGGCGGTGGTCATCGGAACGCTGTGGCCGGACCGGTATGCCGCCTACATCACCATGCCCGCCTCTGGCGGCGCCGACCCGCGCGCCCGGGAGCGGGAAGTGCTGGACCTAGCCGAGGTCATCCGCATCGGCCCGGAGTTCAGCCCGGCCGAGGGGGACCGGGCCCGCGCCGCCGCAGCCCGGGATCCGCGGCTGCAGGTCGCGCTGGAGTCGGCCGGGTACGGTCTGACCCAGACCCTGGCAGCCGCGCCGCAGTTGGTCGCCCGCTGGGAAGACGCCCAGACCGCGGCCCCATACGGGTGGGCGGTGCTCACCGCGGCGCTGGATGTGGCCCGGCTCGGCGCCCGCGCCCCGCTGAGTGCCGAGTTCCTGCGCGCCGCCGCGGTGGATTATTGCACCAGCTCGCAGCAGGCCGAGGCGCCCGGGGAGTGGTTTGAGCGGGCCCTGGGCTACGCCACTGAAAAGCTGCACGGCGCCGCCGCCGCCCTCAGCCCTGCCGGGGCTGGCATGGGCCAGATCGCCGGTTACACAGCTGCGGACTACCTGATCCAGCACGCCGACCGGGAACGCCGACATGCCCGCGTGCCCGCCAGCACCTGGGACGCCGCCCTCAGTCACATCCGCGACCTCGATGACACCGCGCGGCTGGCCTGGGAGGCCTCATTTGCGGGTCGGCTCGGGCACGTGGAAAAGGCGTTTGAGCGCGCCCTTGCGGAAAAGGAGTACACCGTTGCGGCCGAGCTTGCCAGCTGTCTCGGCGAGGCGGGCCGCGAGGAACGGGCCATCCAGCTGCTGGAGACCACAATCGCCGCCGCCCGGGGCCAGCCAGGCCGTTCCGGCAGCAGACCTGCTGGGCATGCGGCGGGTGCTGGCCTGGCATGTCGGAGAGAAGATCGGCGGGCACGGGGATCCTCAACGGGCAGAGGAGATAGCCCGCCGTGTCGTGCGCGATAGCACGACTGTCTATGGTCCGGCTCATCGCGAGACGCTGGGCGCCCGGATCGAACTCGCCCGCCAGGTGGGCGCCGCCGGAAACCCGCGCCAAGCGCTGACCATTGCCCGGGAGGCCGACGCCGCAGCGACCGCTGCCCTCGGCGCCGATGACCTGACGACGCTCTCCGCTCGATTCGAGGTCGCCACCTGGACCACGGCGGTGGACGGCGCCGCCGCAGGCGCTCAGCGTTTCACCGAGCTGATTCAGCAGGCGAAGCGGCTCGATCCGCCACCGCAGCCACTGATCGCCGACACCATGATGAACCTCGCCGACCGCCTCAGCGACGCCGGCGACCACACTCAGGCGGTCCAGGTCAGCGAGGACGCTGTCAGCCTCGGCCAGCAAGCATGGGGCGCAAAGCATGCCCGCGCCCTCCGGATACGGCTCAGCCAGGCGCACGTGGTCGGATCATCCGGTGACCCTCAAACTGCCGCTGATCTCAGCAGCCGCCTGGCCGATGACTGCGCCGAGACCCTCGGCGGGGCGCACCTGACCACCCTGGAGGCCAGGCACGCGGTGGCGCGCTGGACCGCCGCAGCGGGTGACCACCAGGCGGCCGGGCAACGTTACGACGCGCTTCTGGCCGACCTCGCCCGAGACCTCGGCGAGGATCATTGGCTGACTCAGTGGTGCCGCCGCGACCTCGCCGAAATCAAGAAAATATGACGGACACGCCCGGGGGCCAGACCAGCGCAACGCCAGCCCAGGACCGCCGGCCGACGCAGAAGGCCGAGGCTGCACCGGGATGGCGCTGACTCGACCAGCGGACGCCTGGGAGAGTATCGGCCGCGGCCACAGCGAGAGCCCCAGGATCGGCGTCCAGTGCCATCAGCCGGCCCCGCTCCAGCCAGGACTCGTGACCTCTAGCACCGGGACGGAATGGAATGGCTCATATCTGGTGAGACAAGCGCCGCGATCACGTCTTACGCCATTCGAGCCACCGCAGGTCAACGACCTGGCGTGGCTCGGGTCGATTGAGACAGGACAGCCCGTGTCCTGTGCCAACGAATCCGAGCTACCGCCAGCGCGTCTGAGCCATCTGCCGTTTTCTGCCATCCAAGTCGAGCCTCGTGCACCGTCCACCGCGCCCGTCGCGCACCCACGCACCGCCCTGTTTCAGGCCAAACCCAACGGCGTCTGTTTACGGACCCGGCGCGGTGGCAGTGCCGGTTGCGTCTTCAGGTGCGGGGGTTCCCGGCTGGCCGCCGGTCGACTGGGCCGGGTCACCGGGCTGCGGGGGCTGGGCTGGGCGATCAACGGGCGGCGGGGCGGTCTGCGCTTGCCGGAGGGCCCGCTCGATCAAGCTAAGTTGATCGGAGCTGATGATCAGGTGCCACGTGAATGGGAACAGCGTGGCGACCGTGCTGATGAGGCAGACCAGCGCTAGCCCGGCCAGCAGGTCCGCGAGGCTGAACACCAGGAAATCCGGCGCATGGTCCCAGGCGGTGACATTCGGCGCCACGATCGCCACCGAGGAGGCGACCGCGGCGAGCATCGCCAGGACGATTCCCCGTTGCAGTGGCTTGACGGTCTTCGCCAGGCGGCCGAACGTCCGCCGCTGTGCTTCCAGGTCTCCGGCTACCGCCGGTCCAAGTGATCGAGGAACTCCGGCCTCCCTGAGCACCTCAGACAGGCGGTCCAGGCGCCGCTCCACGGACTCGCGCAGGATCGCGACGGCGGGAAGCAGCAGCGCGAAGACCGCGAAACTCGCGCCGAACACTAGGCCCGCCCGGTCGTCGGTCTTCCCGCTGACTGCCAGCCAGTGAGCCACGACCACCACCGCGACCGCTGACAGCGCGCTTGACCAGTGCAGCAGCATGCCGCACGCTTCCTTCACCGCTTGCCAGGCAGGCCTATCCGGTTCGGCCATGTCGCCTGATCAGCCCCCGGCAATGCACCGCAGCAGGCAGACCCAGTCCTCCCGGCCGCACCTGAACTCGCACTCATCCATGTCGGGGCCGCCCTCCCGGGCGGCCATCCCGGCGACAACGTACCCGAGGCCATCAAGGGTCGGCGGGGCGAACGCTTCCGACATGAGTCGGGCCGCGGCAGTGACCGCGCCGGGTGGCACCGCGAGCTGGGTCCGGGCGAGGAAGCCCGCGATCCCTTCCCGTTCCCGCCAGCTCTCCCCGGACGGGTCGAGCCCCGCCACGGTGCGCCAACTTGGTGCTGGCTCGCTTTCCGTGTGCGTGCAGAAATCGACGATCTGCGCCTGGGCCTCCCACAGCACCCATCGGCTGGAAACCACGACGAGCGCGAGCGCCACGTTGGAAAGGTCGGCCTCCCGGTCGGCAAACCGCAACCGGGCTTCCGCCCTGCGCGGTGGAGGCCAGCCGGTGAACGGCGAGAACCGCGTTTGAGCCTGCCCCCAGACCCCCCGGCAAGCATCGGCGTCCACCTGCCGTAGCCACTGCACCGCGACCACCTCCCCGCCCGACATAAGGACCGCTTCGGGGCAACTTTGCCAGGCAGAACAGAGTGAGGTGGCGATGTTCCGTACAGTCATGCTCAGCCGGAGTGGGGGACGGAAGTCGGCGATCAGGCGCGCCACGGCGCGATGGCTCAGATCAGCGGGCAGAAGGGCGGTTGGCAACTGGGCGAACTGTTGCCACTCAATCTGAGCCACCACAGGTCAGCAGTTCTCTCGGGGTCCAGACTGGGCGAACTGGACGTATTGGCGATTCCAGCTGGTCAGCCATTGATCAAAACCGGGTAGGTCGGCAACAGGTGTCGCGCACGGCACCCTGCCCGAGGACAGCGGGCGTCAGAGCAGCAGCGACGACGAGCGCGACACCACAGAACGAGGTGTTGCGGACGGGCTCACGAAGCCTGCGGTGCAACAGTGCGCTACAGGTTTCGGAACCCAAGAGAACAGCGGCCGACTGGTGGCTCTGATCGAATGGCACCGGACAGCCCGCGCCGGGTTCCGGCCCGGGACGGCAACGGGTGTTGATCTTGTGTGGTAATGGATTACCGGTAAAGATTTATCGCCTGACGGGCCCTGGCGGCCTGGCGCGGCGTGCACGGCAACGCTCGGTGCGAATAGACGGGCCCGGCGGCAAAGCTCGGCCGCCGGGCCCGTCTATCGTGCTTGCCTGCTGGTCAGCTACCTGGCGTGTGGCGGTGCTGCTGCACGGTTGCGGTGCCTTACCCGTGATCGGGGGTGGGGGCCTCGCGGATGCGGGCCAGCTCGGCACGGTAGGTGTCGGCCTGGTGTTCGGCTCGCTCGGCGCGGGCGCGCAGGTCGGCACGTAGTTCGTCGCGTTCGCGGGCGGCTTCGGCGTGGAATTCGGCAAGCATTCGTTCGGCGTCGGCGCGGGCTCGGTCGGTCTCGGCGCGGGCGGCTTGCCCGGCGGCCTGGGCGCGGGCGGCGTCCTGCTCCGCTCGGCGGCCCTGTTCGGCGGCGTCGGCGGCGAGCTGGCGGGCCTGGTCCCGGCCGGCGCCGGAGGGGGCCGTGTGGCCAGCCACGGCTGGCGGCAGGTTATTTTCCAGATAGCAGCGCAAAGCCGGGCGTACGCCACGCCCGATCAGCTTCTAGCTGACTGGCAGCCGAGCCGGTCCCTGGCGGCCTAGCCTTCCAGGCATGAACGGAAAGGGATGGGGCTGGAGCCCTTCGGAGATTCGCCGGGCCCAGCTCATCGAGTGGCTGGCGCAGCAGCCGGCAGGCAACCGCGTGACCGCTGCCGAGTTCTATAACGGTCTGGAAGACCAGAGCTTGAACACCTCGGATGTGGTGCTCAGCGACCTCGAAGCACTCGAAGGGCAATCGCTGATCACCAGGTTCCCCGGGCTGGCCGGGATCCCGGACCAGCAGATCAAGCTCACTCAGGCACTCTATGACCGGGCCGGGGAACTGCGCGTCAAGCGGGAGAGCAGAGGGTTGCGCCGGGCGCAGTGCAGGGACGCGCTGGTGGCATGGCTCTACGCGGCTGACGCGGTGAACCCTCTGGAGGCGCCGGCTATGCAGGCGATACTGGAGGACCCCCGGTACGGCATCTGGTACGCGGAGCCGTTCCCGGAAGAGGACCTCGATGCTGCTGCAGCGTGGCTGCACGATAAGGGCATGGTCAAAGGCCCGACCGTGGACGCCTTCGACGGGCCGGTGAAGCTGTACCTCACCGACGCCGGGCTCAGGTGCGGCGAGGAATTCGGGGCAGACACCGGCCGCTACGTCCAGGCCCGGCACGGACCCAGCTACGGCCCGACCGTCAATATCCAGGGCAGCAACAGCGGGCCGTTCCAGCTAGCCGGCGATCACGCCCATCAAGAGCAGCGCATCGGCGCGAGCGCCGACCAGCTACGAACAATGATCACCAGCATTGCCGAGCTGGTGAGCGCCGTGGTTCCCGGCGCCGACGTGGCCGGGCAGAAGGAGGCGGCACTGGCCGCCGCCCGGGACGGTGCCGTGGATAGAACAGTCCTGCAGCGCTTCGCCGACTGGGCGGTGTCTGTAGTGAATCGAGGAGCGACCGCCGCCCTCGTGCCTGCGGTCAGCGCAGCGACCACCGAAATGATGCTGGAGGCCGGCCGCCTGACAGGCCACCTCTGAGCCCGGATCGTCTCGCGCAACCCCTACGTAGCGCCGTGCGCAGATGTCAGACCGGCAACGCATCATGAGGGCAGGCTGCCAGCGAGGATCTGACATGGGATACATCTGCCCGGATTGCCGGCTCCGCGCGATGGGGGTCTGATCGCGTCAGGTGCACGCCGTGCCCTGCTCCGCACCGGCAACGAACTGGCGGACTCACGACCCGCAACGAGCACCCCGCTGACAAGCAGATGACCGAATCACTGACAACGAGATACGGCCTCTCAGTTGGGTTTCCAGCTCTCCCTCTTGCCATGCTGGTGACCAGTTGCCTGAATGACGCCCGGCTACTTCGTGATCGGGATGCGGACGGCTTCCTGCTGTGCTTGGCGTGCCTGTTCGGCGGCGTCGGCGGCGAGCTGGGGGGCCTGGTCTCGGTCGGCCTCGGCGGCACTGATCCGCCGGTCGGCCTCGGCGCGGGCCGGGTGGATCGCCGCGTCCCGGTCTGCCTCCGCTGCGGCGGCGTCACGGTGGGCCTGCTCCACGGCCGCGTCACGCTCGGTCTGGGCGGCGGTGATCCGCGGCGTTGTACGGTTGATCGCGTCATGGCGAGAGGCGCAATCAACCCGGCGACCACGGGATTGCCGGATGACTGGTGGACGGCGGGGGACTGCGCCCGCTTCTTGGGAATCTCCGTTGCTACCTGGCGGGCCTACGTCTCACGCGGGCAGGCCCCCACAGCCGAACGCCGCTTCGGGCGCTCGCCAGCTTGGCAACCCGAGACCGTCAAAGCATGGGCAGCAGGACGGCCCGGGTCGGGTCGTTGGAGTTCGGATCCTTCTCGCCAAAGATGAACCGTCGGTTGCGTAGCTATTGGCTGCGCAGCACATACCGCAACAGCGCGATGTCACCGATGCCGCGCACTTCGGCGAGGTTCATGCGGTTCGATGGGCCGTGCGGGAAGGTGCCTGGATTGACGAAGCGCGGTGCCGCCGGGTTTCCGACGAAGAAGGGGGCGACGGCAAGGTGGATCTCGTCGGCTAGGTCTGCGGTGAGGAATTGTGTGTGGATCGTTCCTCCGCCTTCGACCATCAGTTGCTGCACGCCTCGTGCTCCGAGGTCGTCTAGGATCGCGCCGAGATCCTGGGTGTCCAGGCCGACTACTTCTGCAAGCTCGCCGAGTACTTCCTTCAGCTTCGGAGCAACGGAGACTGGGCAGTAGACGAGCTTGGCGTCGCCGTGGTGCCAGAACTTCAGGTCCGGCGACAGGTTGCCGCTGGCAGTTATCGTCACTTTGAGCGGGTAGGCGGGCAGCCCTCGAAGCTCACGCTCTCCGCGGCGCTCGGGTGAATTGACGAGGAGCCGTGGGTTGTCACGGCGGAGCGTAGTCGCGCCGATCAGAATCGCATCAGACTCGGCGCGCACTTGGTCCACGCGGTCAAAGTCCTCGGCGTTGGATAGCAGTAGCCGGTCGGGGCTCGGGTCGTCTATATAGCCGTCTACTGACATCGCGCAGCTAAGCAGAACATACGGACGTGCTGGCATATCAGGCGCGTTCCTTCCGAAGAGCTACCTGTGGAATGACATCTGTGAGGGCAGTGCGGAAGTCGGCGACCTCGGGGATGGATGCAGCCGGCGCCAGGTCGGCGTCAAGCACTGCGAGTTCGGCAACGATTCGGCCAGACCCGGTCTCGGCGGCGATCTCCAAAGCGCGCATGCCCACGGTGGCGGCAAGCGCCGGATCACCGGCGTGCGCATGCGCCAGGCTCTCACGAGCGAGATAGACACCTCGGTCACGGCGGTATGCGGGTGGTATCCCCTCAATGGCCTGCTGAAACACCTCGGCCGCCTGGCCGTGGTCACCGAGGATTTCCAGGCACCTGGCCCGTTGAACGGCGATGTACTGCTTGTTGAGCCACGAAGCCCACTGCGCATCGAGGTCGTCGTCAACACGGTCCAGATGCGTGTCAGCGTCGTCCAGCACTCGCAACGTCTCGGCGCTCTCGCCGAAGAGTGCGTGACCATATGCCGCGTACGTCGGAGTGACCGCAGCTAGCCGACTGCGGGGCCTGGCCATATGTGCGGCAGCGTCAGCCATGTCCACTGCCCCGGCCGCGTCGCGTGCATCTCCGGCGAGCTGGCTCTTGCGGGCCAGGATGTAGGTGGTCATGTCGTCGTCGCCGACCGCGTGTGACAACTCCAGCGCGCGGTCAAGCCAGTTACCAGCTCCACCGAAGTCGCCCAAGTCCTGATACAGCCAGCCCGCGAATTCTGCGTATTGGGCCTGCATATTAAGTAGTGCCCGGCGGTCCGCACCCGACCGCGTCTTGCGGAGCTGCCCGATGAGCTGGATTTAGTGCTCGACTGTCGGGACGACATGCCGAGGGCCCAGCAGGTTGTCCGACTCGACGAGCACCGCCCTGAGAGCGCGTAGATGTTCAACGGGACTGGCGTAGTCGGCTACTGGGGAGCCCTTGATATGCGGCAGTCCTCCGGCAGGGACAGCCAAGTGGCTGACCAGGGTTGACGAGCCAGCGACAGCTCCTGCGGCGGCGCTGACGCCACCTAGCAAGAAGGTACGGCGCGGTATGGACACCCAGATGATCCCTCCGTGGCTATCGCGGCAGGGAACGACGAGTCCCCCCTCTGCCTCCAAGTCGGCATCACTGGCGAGTCTGGCGGGCGTCACCTCACTTGGCGATGGCACTTCGATGGCATTTCGTAGCTGGAAGCCGAGCTGATCCAGCGGGCGGCCCGTGAGGGCCTCTAATGCGCGCTGGTAGACGGGCCGGGGACACTTCACTTCCCCGCGTTCCCACCTAGCGACCAATCGAGCATCGCAGCCGAGCTGCCTGTCTCCGAGTTGGCGACCTGCGCTCACCACGGCGGCTGCGAACTCTTCGCGCGTCTCGTGACGCTCTACCTCACGGACACGCCGGAGCACCAGGTTGGGTGCGTTTGCCTTCTCACTGCCCACTGCCCAGCTCCCTGAGCCCGTGACCGTTACGTGAGACTACGGTAACGCCGGGCAGTCAGATGCTGCCCGTTTCAGCCCTGCATCTGCCATCCATCTGCCCAGGCCACTGCCATCGCGTTTCTGCGCGCTGCACGCTTTCGTGGGCCTATGAGCAGCAGTCTTTCGGGGTGCGTCGCGGAGCCTCAGTGTCAGCCGGGATCCACTCGCGGCCGAGATAGTCCACATTACAGCGCTGACGTTGTATTGTGGTCACCGCAAGGCCCCGTGTAGCTGCGGAGACAAGTTGGCCTCAGCGGGAGATGACCCGCTGAGGCCAGAGCATCGATTGGAGTAGCGATGCAACTCAACGGTACTAGCGTGCTTCCCAGACGGGAAGCGGGCCTGGTGAGCCCCGTGATCAGTGGTGAGGGTGGCTGGCTGGGTGATGACGACCGGGATCAGCCGCTGACCCTCCAGCTCGGGCTGCCGGTCTCCGCCGAGGAGCTGGCCGCCGCCCTGTACGGCGAGCACCAGCTCACCCCGGCCGACCTGGCCACTGATGTGAACGTGTGGGCGTTCGCCGCGCTGGTGATCGTCCAGGACGGGCTGAACGCCATCCAGGCCCGCGCCAACGACATCCTGGTGGCCGAGGCACGCGGCACCCTGGCCAGGCCCGAATGGCTGGAGCTGTGCCGCCGCCGCGTCGCGGAAGTGACCGGCTGCGCCGACACACCGGCCGCCGCGCTCTCGCCCCCTGCCACGACAACCGCGCGGGCCGGTGCACAGCCGCCAAGCACCACCACGTTTCCCCGGCCCCGCACCCCGGAGGAGACCGCCCCGTCCGAGCCAGGCACCCGTGCTGAGGGCCTGGCACATGTGCGGGCGCTGACCCAGATCGCCTCACCGTGCCGCAGCGGGAACTAGCCATGGCCGCGGTAGCACGCGCCACGAGCGCGCACATCTCCCTTGCCCTGACTCCTGCCGAGCGGGCCATGGTCGCGGCGGAGCTGGCCGGGTTGTCGGCCCGGGTGGCGAACCTGGCCGCCCGGCTGGATCGCCTCCAAGCCGCCCTGGCCGCGCCTGAACAGCCAGCCGGCAGAACCCAGATCGTCGCCGCGCCGATCACCCGGGTTTCCGCCGTGCGCGCCGGGCGCCGGGCCGCCGCTGGCGTGGTCACCGATTCTGGGGCGCGGCCATGCCAGTGACCCGGGACCAGTTGCTGGCGGGCCCGACGAGCGGTGCCGGGCCGCTGTCGCGTGATGAGCAAGCCGAGCGGGCCCGCAACGCTGAGGTGGCCCGGCCATGGCTGCCGGTGGCCGCACCGGCGGCCCCGGCCACCGGGCCACACCAGCGCAGCCCGCAGCGCAGCCGGGATGGCGTGGCAGCACACCCGCAGCCGCAGCGGGCCCCCGCGAACGGGTCCATGTGGCGGCTACGCTCACTTGTCGCCATGGGCCACACCACCCAGCGGATCGCCGCGGCGCTCGGCACCACCAGCGGCATGATCAATCCGCTGGTCACTGGGCAACGGGCCACCGTCCAGGCGCCGCTGCGCGACGACATCACCCGGCTGTTCGACGCCTGGTGGGATAAACACCCACCGCAACAGGCCCCGGCGGACAAAACCGCCTCGATCCACGCCCTGCAACGCGCCGCCGTGCACAACTGGCCCTGCCCTGCCGCCCTGAACGAAGACCAGCTCGACACCCCCGGCTACCAGCCCACCGACCGGTGGCGCTACTCCAAAGGCACCGGCCCCGCCGCGGAAGACCCCCTGGGCAAGCAGCGGGACCTGGCCACCAAGCAGCGGCAGCCTGACCTTGCCGCAGTGCCGGCGGAGCGGGACGCGGCCGGCGCCGGGTGGCGCATCCGCCAGCCCCGGCACCAGGCGGAGGCCGAAGCCGAGCGTGAGGCGGTGTGACTGTGGGCGGCATCAGGATCACCGGCACGCAGATGAGCAGCCCGGACACCCCGCACACCGCCACGGCCACCGGTGAGGGGTGGGAGGTGTCCTGGCTGCCTGGCCGCGCCCTGGACCGCAACCAGGCCATCACCGCGATGACTATCGCCGGCATCGTCGGCGGTCGTGGCGTCGGCCTGTCCGAGGACCCGATCTGGCCGTTCCTGGACAACTGGGCTGCCGAGCTGGGCCTGTCCGGCCCTGACGCGGTGGTCCGCGCATCCGAGCCGCCCGGCGCCCGCGAGCCCGGGACCAGCCAAGAGCCGGAGGCGGGAGCATGATCAGGCACCCAAACCGGCCTCTTAGCGATCTTGCTCGCAGCGATCTTGGTGCGTTCTGCTGCATCATGCGCCTGACGGAGAAGGAGCCCCGATCATGACGACCGCAGCCACACAGCGCGCACCGGAGCCTGTGCTGTACAAGATCCGTGAGGTCACGGCGATGCTGCGGCTTAGCCGCAGTGTCATCTATGAGCAGATCCGCGCTGGGCGGCTGCGCATCGTGAAGCAGGGCCGCGCCACTCTCGTGCCTGCCTCAGCCATCGCTGAATACGTCGCGCTTCTGGAGCAGGAAGCACATGAGCAGTAATGCGCGTGAGAAGCGCACGGCCAAGCGGCGGGCGCGGGGCGACGGAGGTCTCTATTGGGATGCGAGCCGGCAACGGTGGATCGCATCCGTCACGGTTGGCTACACCCCCGGCGGCAAGCGCATCGTTCGCAAGGCGAGCGATGGGTCCAAGACGCGGGCGCAGGCCAAGCTCAAGGAGAAAGTCCGCGATTACGAAGACGGGCTAGCGATTGCGCCCACTGGGTACACGGTCACAGACGCCGTACAGTACTGGCTCGAACACGGGCTAAGCGGTCGCGGCGAACGCACTGTCAGGATGAACAATTGGTATGCAGAGAAGCACGTGCTACCGGCGATAGGCGCGCGCAAACTACGCGACCTCTCAGTCGAGGACGTAGACGCCTGGCTGGCGAGCAAAAGAGGCGTGCTCGGCACGCGGTCCCTCAAGATCGTGCATTCCATCCTCAACCGGTCCGTGAAGAATGCCATGCGCCGCGACAAGGTTAAGCGGAACGTCGTAGACCTTTGCGAGGTACCAGAGGGTCGGGCAGGCCGACCTTCCAAGGCGCTCACACTGAACCAGGCTGCATCCGTGCTCAAGGCCGCAGACGACGCTGGCATCCGCATACGCGCCTACATCGTGCTTTCTCTGCTCACTGGCGCGCGTACAGAAGAGCTGCGCGAACTGTCATGGTCTCATGTGGTCGCGTTTGACGAGACGGCACAGACATGGTCACCCGTTGGCGATGTGGGATGGAATCATAGACAATTCGCGGTCTACGTGTGGCGGTCGGCCCGGAAGTCGGGCGACACAAAGACTGTGAAATCCCGCCGCTCGCTCCAGCTTCCTGCCCGCTGCGTACACGTGCTGATTACCCTCAAGGCTGCTCAGGTCCGCGCCAGCTCTCCGGCAGGTGAGAAGGACTTGGTGTTCCGGACCCGAACGGGCACCGCGCTCAGCGCTGGCAACGTGCGCCGCGATATCCGCGCGGTACTCGATGACGCCGGGCTGGTCGGCCGGGAGTGGACGCCTCGGGAGCTGCGGCACAGCTTCGTCTCGCTGCTGTCCGAGCACCGTATCCCGATCGAGGACATCTCCCGGCTGGTCGGCCACACGAACACCGTGGTGACCGAGACCGTCTACCGGAAGCAGATCCGCCCTGTCATCCAAGAGGGCGCGACTGCGATGAATGAGATCTTTCCGCAAATAACCGGCCGCGATGGCGCAGCGAAGACGGAAGCGGCTTACACGCAGATCCCCAGGCCGGAACCAGGTACGTAGTCACCCAGTTAGACACTCACGCCCTGTCTCTGCGACCAGAGGCAGGCGTTTTAGCTGCTCAGAAGGGTGGTCAGGGGCGGGGTCGAACCGCCGACCTTCCGCTTTTCAGGCGGACGCTCATACCGACTGAGCTACCTGACCGCGCCGGGGGCTGGCTCCCCCGGGCCGAGCGGTCCTGACGGGATTTGAACCCGCGACCTCCACCTTGACAGGGTGGCGAGCACTCCTAGCTGCTCTACAGGACCATGTGTACCGCCCGCCGACCGGCGAGCAGTGCCCCCAACGGGATTCGAACCCGTGCCGCCGCCTTGAAAGGGCGGTGTCCTAGGCCGCTAGACGATGGGGGCTTGCGACGGTCTTCGCCGCCTCGAACCCGTGGCGCCCGCCGTCGGGGACCGCCCCAGCATAGGGGACGAAGCCCGCCCCCGGCAAAGCGGTGGTCCGCACCAGGCCGGCGGCGCGGAACCAGGGCACCGGCACCAAGCGTAATGCCCCTCTCTGGATCGATCCTCCCCGATCCCCTTGCGGATCCCCAGGAAATCCGCCACGGTTAGCAATCGCAAGACCACGCAAAGTCACTACAGGCTGTTATCAGAATGGTCATGAGTGACTGCGGACAGTAATGGTTCCACGTCAACGCGGCATGAGCACGAGCGGGGGGTAGCCGGCCATGAGCATCACCATGCGCGGCGCAGAACAACCCTTCTTAGACCTCCCCCCGGCCAGCGGCGAGCCGGGGCGGCACCGCACCGTGCGGCGGCGCGCGACCAGTTACCGGGCCGTCTTCGCGATCCGGGAGTTCCGCACGCTGTGGTGGGCGCAGGTGCTGTCCTACCTCGGCGATCAGGTCGCGCAGGTCGCGATCGCGATGCTGGTGTACACCAAGACCGGCTCACCCTGGCTCACCGCGCTCGCCTACGCGCTGACCTACCTGCCGCCGATCCTGGGCGGCCCGCTGCTGGCCGGCCTGGCGGACACCTTCCCGCGCCGCCAGGTCATGATCACGTTGGACCTCGCCCGCGGCGGGCTGGTGGAGCTGATGGCGCTGCCCAGCATGCCGCTGGCCGGTACCTGTGCGCTGCTGTGCGTCACCGTGCTGCTCGGGCCGCCGTTCTCGGCCGCGCGGTCGGCCATGCTCCCGCAGATCCTCCCCCGGGAACGGCTCGCGCTGGGCTCGACGGTGGGGAACCTGACCTTCCAGACCAGCCAGGCCGCCGGGTTCCTGGCCGGCGGAATCCTGGTGGCGACCCTGGGCGCGTACCGGTCCCTGGCCCTGGACGCACTGTCGTTCTGCCTGTCCGCCGCGCTCATCACCGGGTGGGTGCGACCGCGGCCGTACAGCGGGGAGGCGCCGACCCAGCCGCTGCTGCACACGATTTTCCGCGATGTGGCACTGATCTTCCGGCGGCCCGCGGCGCGCACGCTCGTGCTGTTCGGCTGGCTGGCCGGGTTCGCGGTGGTGCCCGAAGGGCTGGCCGCACCGTACGCGCGCACCCTCGGCGGCGGGCCGCTGACCGTCGGCCTGCTGATGTGCGCCATGCCCGTCGGCACCGTGGCCGGCGCCCTGGTCATCGGGCGGCTGTCCCGGCCGGACGAGCGGCTCAGGATGATCGGGGCACTGGCCATGCTGTCCTGCGCCCCGCTGGCCGCCAGCCTGCTGCGGCCCCCGTTACCGGTGCTGCTCCTGCTGCTCACGCTGGCCGGCGCGGGCGGCGCCTACCAGCTTGCCGCCGCCCGGGCCTTCGTGGACGCGCTGCCAAACGGGCAGCGTGGCCGGGCGTTCAGCGTCGCGCAATCGGGGCTGTTGGCCGCGCAGGCGCTGGGCATCCTGCTCGCGGGGGCCGCGGCCCGCTGGATCAGCCCGCCGACCGTTGTCGCGATTGCTGGGGTACTCGGCGCGGCGGCGGCGGCCGTATTGGCTGTTGAATGGGCCCGTCACCGCGGCCACCTCACCGCGCCCACCGCCGAGCGCCGCCCTCCGGCGGCGCCACTGCGCGGACCGTCGCTGGACATGCCGGCCGCGGGCGACCAGGCAGGCGCTGGTTAAAGAACCACGCAAACGAACGCTGCGGCCCAGATGCCCCATCCGCACCTGCCCCATGGGACCCGGGGCTGGCCAAGAGACAGGTGCCCCGGGCAGGCCCGCGAGCGGATAGGCAGCCGGCTCACGCCCATGCGCCACGGAAGGCGGCGCGTTCCGGGATAGCGGGTTCAGCGGGGGACGACGGTTACTGCTTCTTCTTGTTCAGGTAGTTCTCGGCGATCGAGCCGGATTCGCCCTCTTCCGGTACGACAACCCAGGCGGCCAGGTACACCAGCGCTGCCGCGCCCGCGCTGAACACGGTCAGCGCGGCGAACGCGATGCGGACGATGTTGGCGTCGACTCCGAAGAACTGCCCGATGCCCGCGCAGACCCCCGCGATCATCCGTCCTTCCCGGGGGCGGATCAACTGCTTGTGGTCATTGGTTCCGTTCATAATCCGATCATGCCCCGCCGGCGGGCGCCCAGTCAGCCGAGTACCCGCCCGGGCCTGGCTCAAGCCCGCCGACGGCGCCGCCCCTGGCCCGGCCGCGCAGGCCAGCTGCCACGGCATACGCTGACGGGTAGCGCGACGAGAGGATTCACCATGCCACCGTCCTCCCCGGCCCAGCGGCCAGGCCTCGACATACTCCAGATCGAGGACCAGCTCTCCCCGGAGGAGCGCCTGGTCAGGGACACCGTGCGGGCCTACACCATGGAGAAGGTGATGCCGCATATCGCCGACTGGTTCGAGGCCGGGGTACTCCCCCGCGAACTCGCGCCGGAACTCGGGAAGATGGGCCTGCTCGGCATGCACCTGTCCGGGTACGGCTGCGCGGGGATGGGTCCCGTCGCCTATGGTGTCGCCTGCCGTGAGCTGGAAGCCGCCGACACCGGGCTGCGCAGCCTGGTCTCCGTGCAGGGCTCGCTGGCCATGTACCCGATCTGGCGGTACGGCTCGGACGAGCAGAAGGAGGAATGGCTTCCCAGAATGGCCACCGGCGAGGCGCTCGGCTGCTTCGGCCTCACCGAGCCGGACCACGGCTCGGACCCGGCCAGCATGAAAACCAATGCCAAGCCGAACGGCACCGGATGGGTCCTCTCCGGCTCCAAAATGTGGATCACCAACGGGACCATCGCCGACGTGGCCGTGGTGTGGGCCCGCACGCCCGATGGGATCCGGGGATTCCTGGTGCCACGGGGCGCACGCGGGTTCACCTCCCGCAGCATCCACAAGAAGATGTCGCTGCGCGCCTCGGTCACCGCGGAACTGAACTTCGACGAGGTCAAGCTGCCCGCGGACGCGATGCTGCCCGGCGTGTCCGGGCTCAAGGGACCGCTGTCCTGCCTGACCGAGGCCAGGTTCGGCATCGCCTGGGGCGTGCTCGGGTCGGCCAGGTCCTGCCTGGAGACCGCGGTGGAGTACGCGCGGACCCGGGAGCAGTTCGGCAAGCCGATCGCCAGCTTCCAGCTCACCCAGGGCAAGCTCGCCTGGATGCTCACGGACCTGAACAAGGCGCAACTGCTCGCGCTGCACCTCGGGCGGCTGAAGGAGGCGGGCCCGCTGACCCCGGAGCAGGTCAGCCTCGCGAAGATGGCCAACGTGCGGACCGCCATCGACATCGCCAGGCAGGCCAGGACGATCCTCGGCGCGAACGGGATCACGCTGGAGTACCCGGTGATCCGGCACGCCAACAACCTGGAGTCGGTGCTCACCTACGAGGGCACCGAGGAGATCCACGCGCTCGCGCTCGGCCACGCCATCACCGGCATCTCCGCCTACCGCTGAACGGGCCGCTCCGGATAGCCGCGTCTCTGCGCGGGGCGCCCGGAATGGCGGCTGCGTGGGATATGTTCGCCTTCGGCACCGGTGGCACAAGGCGCGGCCCGCGCATGTTACGAATCCGGAGTAAATGACGGTGGCTGGCGACCCGGCAGGGCCCGAGGGGGGCCGCGGCTTCGACCCGAGCAGGCCAAACCCGGCACGGGTCTATGACTACCTGCTTGGCGGGAAGGACAACTTCGCCGCCGACCGGGAAGCCGCCGCGCGGCTGATGGAAGCGCTGCCGGATGCGGCCCGGGTCGCCAAGGCCAACCGTGCCTTCCTGGCCGCTGCCGTCCGGTATGTGGCCTCCCGCGGCATCGATCAGTACGTGGACATCGGCGCGGGCCTGCCGACCTCACCAAACGTGCATGAATGCGCGCGGCAGGCCGTCCCCGGCGCCCGGGTAGCCTACGTGGACAACGACCCGCTCGTCGTGACCCATGCGCGTGCCCTGCTGGCCACCGATGACCTGGTGATCGCGCTCAGCGGGGACGTGCGCAGACACGAAGCGATCCTCGCCGCCCCCGAGCTCTCCGCACTTATTGATCTCGCCAGGCCGGTGTGCGTCCTGCTCGTCAGCATGCTGCACTTCGTAACTGCCGCGGAGGCAGACGCCGCCGTTGCCGCGTTCCGCGAACGGATGGCCCCGGGCAGCTATCTGGTGATCTCGGCCGGGCACGGGAACGACAGAAGCATCCCGGTGCAAGCGAAGGTCCAGTCGGCCTACGGCGACGGCACCGTACTCACGGGCCGCACGGCGGCCGAGATCGCCGCCTACTTCGGTGATTTCGAGCTTGTCCCGCCCGGCATTGTGCCGGTCACCGAGTGGCCGGTTGACGCGGCCGATAAGCCGCCGCTGGGGCCGGTGCCGCCAGCCCCCGCCAGGGCCGGGATGCTGGCCGGTATCGGCCTCAAGCGCCACTGAACCCGGACACAGCGCCATTGCCGGGCCGTTGGCTCGGCAACGGCCAGCGTCAGGCGTGAGTTTTCAGCAGGCTCTTAGTGGTGCTCAAGGCCGGCCGGGAGCGCCGCGGCGACGAGCCCGGCGAAATCTTGTGCGAGAGGGCTGAGCGCGGCCCATTGGCGGGCGGCCCACCCGACGGTGAGCGGTTCCAGTGCCGGGATCGGGACGGTACGGACCGGGCTGCCCGGCGGGACCGCGCGCCTGGGCAGGGCGGGCAGGATGGCGTGGCCGACGCCGAGCTCGGCGAGCAGGACCGCGGTGTCCCAGTCGGCCACGCTGACCGGTGCGGGAGGGCTGATCCCCAGGCGGACGAACCGTTCTTCAAGCCGCTGCCTTGAGGCGGAATTTTCCGGGTAGGCGATGTAGCGGATCGCCGCCAGGTCGCCGGCGTCGATGGAGTCCCGTTCCGCCAGCGGGTCGCCGGCATGCACGGCCAGCACCCACGGCAGGTCGATGACGGGCCGCTGCTCGATGCCGGGGGGTGCCTGGCCGAGGGTGATCCAGGCCAGGTCAGCCCGGCCGTCGCGGAGCACTTCGATGCACCGGCGGCTCGAATAGGCCGATTGGAACTCCAAGGTGACGTCCGGGTGCCGGCGCCGAAAGGCGACGATCGCGCCGGCCATGAAGTGCCGTACCGTGACGCCGCCGGTGGTGACGCTGACCGTGCCGCCGTGGCCGTCGCGGAGCTCGCCCAGGCGGCGGAGCGCGGCGTCGAGGGAGGCGATGCCGCCGAGCGCCGCCTGGTAAAGGATCCGCCCGGCCGCCGTCGGGGCTACGCCGCGGGGCTGGCGCTCGATCAGGGCCAGGCCGGTTTCGCGTTCCAGGCGCTTGACGTGCTGACTGACCGCCGACTGGGTGCAGCACAGGGTGCGGGCGACCGCGCTCAGGTTGCCCGTCTCGTACACCATGATGAACACGCGCAGGTCATCGAGCGTCACATCCCCAAGGTATCTCTATGACCTTTGCGAGAAGATCCGGGAGTTGACTTGGGTCAGTCTCCGTTCCCACGATGGTGTCAGCGGCCAGGAAAGCCACGTTCCCGGCTGCAGGCGGCAACCCGTCCCGCGGTGCCGGACCGGTGCCACCTGACGGCCCGGGCCGTACGGCGCTGACACCGCAGGGGCGCCACGGGCGGGTGCCGACCGGACCCCGGGACAGGAGGCATCACGTGACCACCGGCCTTCACGAGCTGGACAGGCTGAGCCGGGAACTCGGCGGGGCGCGCAGCGCCCTGGATGACCGGCTGGGCATCGAGTACACCGAGGCCGAGACCGGCCGGGTGGCCGCCCGGATGCCGGTGGACGGCAACACCCAGGCGTACGGGACGCTGCACGGCGGCGCGTCCTGCGCGCTCGCCGAGGCGATCGGCTCCTGCCTGGCGGCCATCCAGGCCGGCCCAGGCCGGATGGCCGTCGGCATCGAGCTCAGCGCGACCCACCACCGGCCGGCCGGCTCGGGCTACGTCACCGGCGTGGCCACCGTGGTGCACGCGGGCCGGACCCTGGTCACCTGTGATGTCGTCATCACCGGCGAGCAGGACCGGCGGGTCTGCACGGCCCGGGTCACCTCGATGCTGCGCGACCGCCCCGGCGCGCCTGCCGGCACCGCGGAACGGATCACGCCCGCCGGGGAGCCCGGGATCGAGGCCGTGGCCGGGGCACTGGCCTCGCGCGGCGCGGCCGGGATCGCGCATCCCGGCGGCACGCTGCTGGCCCACCTGGAGCGCGTCCACGCACTGCTCACCGAATGGGGCGCACGGCCGGCGCTGCGGCTCGCCGGGCTGTGCCACGCCTGGTACGGCACGGACGGCTTCCAGCCCGCGCTGGGCGACCCCCACCGCCGGGAGGAGCTGGCCGCGATTACCGGCGCGGAGGCCGAACGGCTCGTGTACGTCTACGCCAGCTGCGACCGCCGCTTCTCCTACCCTCACCTCGCCAAGCGCGCAGGGCCGTTCAAGGACCGCTTCACCGGCACCGTGCACCGCCCGCCGCTGCGGCTGCGGCGGGACTTCGCCGAACTCACCGCGGCCAACGAACTGGACATCGCGGCGGTCAACCCGGACCTGCGCGCCCAGCACGGGCAGGACCTGCTCCGGCTGTTCACCTCATGGCAGGCCCTCCTCAGCGACGCGGCATGGCAGGCCACCCAGGCGACCTTGCGGTGACCGGGAAATCGCGGCGGACCGCCCAGTTCAAGCAGGCTCTTAGCGGCCAGGAACTCCCGGATGCCGTCGGCCTCCAGTGGCAGTCCCTCGGACGCCAGGTAGGCTTCGAGTCGCTTTACTGAGTCCGGAGGAGATGATCGCCTTGGGCAGCTTGTTGGCGGCGTCGAGCTAACTTCCAGGACGGCAACAGTGCTGATAAGAGCATCGCCGCTCCGGGAATCCGAAGTTCTCTACGAGCGCTGAGCCCACGTCCGCACCCAGCAGGAGGTCAACAAACCGCAGGTCAGGCAGCGAATTAGCACGGGGTGCTAGCTCAACGGTAGAGCAGCGGACTTTTAATCCGTGGGTTCAGGGTTCGAGCCCCTGGCGCCCCACCACGGTTGACCAGGGGCTCTCCCCTGTGCTCAGCCTCCGTCCGTCAGCGCCGGCTGCAGTCCTGGTTGCGGTTTCTCGGTCTTCGGCCACAGCGCGCGGCCCATCCGGTCCGCTGCTTCACGGGTCAGCGGGCGTCGCCTGCCATCGGATCTCGACCGAAACGTACCGATGAGTTTCGACGGATCGAGCCGTCAGAGTAGGTGGCGTCCCGCTCAACCGGAGGAGTAGGCATGCGCAAGGTGGTGTTGTACGAGCTGTTGTCCCTCGATGGCGTAGCCGAGGACCCGGACAGGTTCGTCATCGACTGGGATGAGGCGATGGATGCCAACCTCGCCGCTGTCATCGCCACCCAGGACGCGGTCATTCTCGGCCGTCGCAGCTATGACGAGTGGTCTGAGTTTTGGCCAGGCAGCGAGATCGAGCCGTTCGCCACGTTCATCAACGACGTCGCAAAGTACGTCGCATCTTCCACACCGCTGGGGCGGCAGTGGCACAATGCGACAGCGATCGAAGGCGCTTTGGTTCAGTTCGTGCAGAACCTCAAGGATTCGTCCGGCGGTGACATTGGCGTCCACGCCAGCATCTCGGTCGCCCAAGCGCTGCTCGCAGCGGACGCCATCGACGAAGTACGGCTCGTCGTCGCACCGGCGATCGCGGGCCGTGGGCGACGGCTCTTGGACGAACTGCCGCCGATTCGCCTCGAATCGCTCCGTAGCGCGACGTCGCCCAGGGGTTACCTGCTTGCCGACTATCGCATCTCACGGTAGGTGGACCCGTGATGGTTGAGGTGCCGTCACCGCCGGGAGCGGCGTGCGTGGCCCGGGACCCTGAACACGGAAATGACTCCTTCCCCCCGTGATGCGGACCTCCGCGCGCGCTGCCCGAGAGCGGCCAGCGTGAGCGCGGCGAAGATGCCCGCCTCGATGGACTGAAACTCCGGTGGCCCGGACCGCGCCCTGGCCAGACAGCATCCCCCGGACCTGACTGAGGTTAAGAATATTTGACACGAAGTCTGCTTTGCTTTACATTGAGGCTGTCAAAGATTCTTTACATAACGCAGGCGGGGCGACGGTCATGCCGTACGAAGAGAAGCGCACCTGGGTCTACCTGATGTCCAGCACGGTTTCCTACGCGGTCTATCTCGCGGTCATCAGTCTGCGTGCGCAGCACGGCCCGGTCGCGCACGTGCCGTACGTCTCTGCGCTGCTGTGGGCGACCGGCGCCTCGGTCCTGGCCTCGATCATCGGCAGCACCCTGTTCGAGGCCGCGAGACCCGGTGAAGGCCGCCAGCGTGACGTGCGGGACCGGGAGATCTACCGGTTCGGCGAGTACACCAGCCGCTGGTTCATCGTGGCCGGCGCGGCGGCGGCGATGCTGATGGCGATGGCGCGCTGGGACTACTTCTGGATCGCCAACGTCATCTATCTCGGGTTCACCCTCTGGGCCATCGGCGGCTCGGTGATCAAGCTGGTCGCCTACCGGCGGGGCCTGTAGCACGGTGGCCAAGGCCAAGCCGACCAGGCTCACCAACTCGATCCGCGCGCTGCGGTTCACCCACGGCGAGATGACGCAGGCCCAGCTCGCGGAGCGGATCGGGGTGACCCGCCAGACGATCATCGCAATCGAGCAGGGCCGCTACTCACCCTCGCTGGAGATTGCCTTCCAGATCGCCCGGGTGTTCGGCGTGCCGCTCGATGACGTGTTCCAGTATCCCGACGGCGAAGGAGAAGCGTGATGAAGGAGAGCGCGCGCAGTGCGGCAAAGGACGGCACCGAGGGCGCGGCCAAGGACGGAGCCGCAGGCGTGATGAAAGCCGCCGTGTACCGCAGGTACGGCCCCCCGGATGTAGTGACCATCAGCGAGGTGCCCAAGCCGGTTCCCCGGGGCGACGAGGTGCTGGTGCGGATCCGGGCGGCGACGGTCGGCATCGTGGACAGCCTCGCCCGCCAGGGCACCCCGTACTACGCGCGAACCCATTTCGGCCTGCGCCGGCCGAGGTTCGCCTGTCTGGGCTCCGACTTCGCCGGGCAGATCGAAGCCGTCGGGCCGGACGTCACGCGCTTCGCCCGCCGGCGACGACGTCTTCGGCACCACCGCGCCCCGGTTCGGCGCGCACGCGGAGTATGTCTGCCTGTCCGAGCTGGCCGCGGTGGCACCCAAGCCAGCCGGGGCGACCCACGCCGAAGCGGCCGCCCTGGCCGACGCGACAGCCCTGTGCTTCCTGCGGGACAAGGCGGGCGTGCAGCGCGGGCAGGCCGTGCTGATCAACGGGGCATCCGGGGCAGTCGGCGCCACCGCCGTCCAGCTCGCCAGGCACTTCGGCGCCACAGTAACTGGCGTGTGCAGCGGCCCGAACACCGCGCTGGTGCGCGAACTGGGCGCCGGGGCCACCATCGACTACACCGAGACCGACTTCACCCGCACCGGGGCCAACTATGACGTGATCTTCGATGTGGCCGGCACAAGCTCGTTCTTCCGCTGCCACGCCTCGCTGCGCCAGTCCGGCTGTTACCTGACCACCGCCCCCTCGCTGGCCATCCTGCTGCAGATGCCGTGGACGGCGCGGTTCGGGGCCAAGAGGGCCGTGGTCGCGTTCGCCGGCCTGCGGGACGCCGGCGACAAGCGCGCCGACCTGGGCTATATCGCAGAACTCGCCGAGGCGGCGGCGCTGGTCCCGGTCATCGACGAGTGCTACCCGCTGGAGCGGATCGCCGACGCGCACCGGCACGTGGACGCCGGCCACAAGCGGGGCAACGTCGTGGTCACCATGGCCGCGAACCGGCAGGACAATGTCGGCGGCCGTGACGGCCGCCCGCCGCTGGGCGTTGCGGAACCCTAGGCGGGTACTCGCGCTATAGGTCCGTCCGTCTGAGCGCGTGACCCGGAGGCTGAGATCACATAGTGACGCGGTGGGGCCAGGCAGCGCGGTCGTCAGAGACGCCTGACTACTGCGACGCAGACGTGGGCTCCCGGCGGCACCGGCCGGCCTCGCATCCGACGAGGCCGGCCGGTGCCCCATGTCACAGGCCCTGGACGAGGACCGGAGAGTCGCTGTCGGCGGTCGAGCCGTCGCCCAGTTGCCCGGACACATTGCCGCCCCAGCACTCCGGTTTCTCGTTGCTGTCAAGGGCGCACGTGGTCACTCCCCATATGCATGTCGAGGGAGACCCCGTTGGAGGTGAACCCCGGCACGACGGCCGGGACGCGCTTGACATGGGTCTTGGTCGTCTCCCTTGCGATACACAGGCGGGATACTCGGTTGTGATCTTCGAGGGGCCGGGCGACCTGGCGGCGGTCGCACAGTATCGGTCGCTGGAGCTGTTCTATGACCGGTATGAGGTCATCGCCCTGTCGGCCGCAGGAGTGTTTTCGGCGTTGTCCATCTTTCTATCTTCGGGGAAGGAAGAGAACTTGGCCGGGGTGTACCTGGGCGGGCTGGTCGAGGAGTGCGGCGAGCGCTTTGGTGATGGCTGCGGTGTAGGCGCGGTCTTGGGGGAAGGTTTTGGATGAGACGAGGATCAGGCCTGCGTGATTTTGGCTGGCGGCCCGGTATTGGGCGTCGAGCGGCATGAAGTCCTTGATATTGGTGGTGACCAGCGCGCGGCCGGTGGTTGTGGCGTAGGCGAGGATTTGGTCGTCAGGGAAGGTGACGAGCGCTGGGTCGGTTACTACGGCGAGCACGTCGTGGCCCGCGGCGCGCAGTTGCTCGGCGATAAGGCCAGAGAACATCTGATCCAGCAGCAGGGGGCAGCTCATGTACTACCCGGCGAGCAAGTCGCGCTCACGCCGCCATGCGCCCTCGGCGAGATCCTCGGCCGTGTCGGCGGCGGTGATCTCTGCGTCGATCTCCTCAGGGTAGGAGGCCCAGTACCGGATGGCGATGCGGAGGAGGCGCAACGGGATGCCGGTGTTGTCGGTCACGAGGGCTAGCAAGTCGTCTTCGGCTAGGCCAGGTTCTGCGGTGCGGGCGGATTTAATCGCACGGACAACTTCCCAGACATCGGGGCCGCTGGCTAGGCCTGCGCGGCGTCCGGTGGGGCCGGGCCGGAAGACGATGCCAGGGTGTTCGCTCATCCGCAGAGCTTCATCGACGAGCCGGTTCGCGGCGGAGGACAAGGACATGCCGGGGTTGGCGGTGACGAAGGCCGAAAGCCGCTCGGCTACGGAAGTGTCGAACCGCACAGGTGTCGCGGCGCGCTTGCTCATGACTACATGGTAGTCGCTTGATGGCGCATTGGCGATCCGTGTCAGCTGGTGCTGCGGGCGGTCGTATTCTGGCCTGGCGCCGCCGGTCGCCGCGGCGCCGCTGGCGGCGCCCGGACTTGCACCGCGCCTCCCACCGCGGCACGAGGTCGGTGACAAGCTCGCCAAGGTGCCCCCGTGACAGCCCGCAGAAGGCCGAAGGGGACATGGCCACGCGGGCCGACCAAGGTTCACACTCCGGCAACCTAGTGGGCCACCAGCACGTCACCGCCTGCGTGAAGACGCCGTCAGGCGGGCTGCCACAGCTCGACCCGATTGCCCTCGGGATCGGTGACCCAGCCGAACCGGCCGACGCCCTCCATCTCCTGCGTCTCCGTAGCCACGACCGCTCCCTTGGCGCGCAATTGCGCGAGCAACGCATCCAGGTCGCGGACCCGGAAGTTGAGCATGGCCTGCTGGGCGCGGGACCCGAAGTAGTCGGTCTCGGACTCGAACGTCGCGAACACCGTCAGCCCCGGTTCCTGACGCCACAGGCCGTTCTCATCGGCGTCCAGGCCCAGGCAATCGCGATACCACGCGCCCAGGGCCACCGGGTCGGCGGCCCGCATGAAGTATCCACCGATTCCAAGCACACGTTCCATGCCGCCATCTTGCCAGGGCGGCGATCGGGCGGGCTGGCACCACACCATCGCCCGCTTCACCCCTTCTCAACCGCGGAGGAACTCGTAACACTGCCCGCCGATCGCGACCAGCTCAGGTTCCCGGGAAGGCTGCTCCTTCACCTGCTCCGGCGCGCGGGTGGCGGTGCACGACAAGGCAGGCGATCACTGCGGCCGCCGCCACGAGCGCTAGTGCGATGAACGGGAAGGCGTTGTAGGGGGCGGGCTGCCCGGGCTGGCACAGCTCGACAAACGGGACGATCAGGGTGATGGCCCCAAGGGCCGGGATCGCCACATGGCGCAGCGGCGAAAACGAGTCCCGGTGGCGGCGCCACATGAACACGGGAAGGGAGAGCATCGTGAGGAAGTAGACGAACAGGATCACGATCGTCGCCATCGTCGAGCATTCGGCATACAGGCCGACCGGGTTCATCGATCCGGTGTCCCCGGTGATGAGGCGGGACACCCACCAGGCCCCGATGATCCCCAGCCCGGCGGCCGCCATGAAAAGCAGCGCATTCACCGGCGTGCCAGACCGCGGGCGGACCTGGCCGAGCCTTGCCGGGAGCAGCCCCGTCCGGCCGCCGTCGAAGAGCATGCGCGATTGGGAATCCGCTCCGGCGACCAGGGTGGCGAGCACGGAGACGATTCCGGCGACCCACGCCAGGACGGCCGCTCCGCCGAGATAGTGATCGGCCACCGTCAGAAACGGGACCGATGAGCGGCCAATGGAGGAGACGTCATAGCCGAAACCGGTAATGGTCGCGTAGGCGAAGAAGACAAGCAGGGCGGCCGCAATCGCCACCGAGATGTACAGAGCCCTTGGTACGGTGCGCCGTGGATTGCGGGACTCCTCGGCGAGCGCGGGGCCGTTTTCCCATCCGATGAACATGAAGAGGGCCAGCGGGAAGCCTGCCGAAAGGCCGGCCAGGCCACCGTTGAGGTGCGCCCAGGAGAACGGTATGCCCGACAGAGCCGCACGCTGATCGACGAGGACAAGGAGGCAGACCGCGACCATGATCGCCACCTGAACGAGCACGGCCGCGCCCACCGCGGTGGTCGACAGCTTGACCCCGCGTGCGGTGAGCCAGATCGCGCCAGCGGTCAGGACGAGGGAAAATGGCCCCCACCAGGGATGCCATGAGGTGTATCGCGAGAAGGTCATCGCCACCAGCCCACCCGCCATGGTGAACACTGCCGCGATGGCGACGGTGTACCCGACGGTGACCAGCAGCGCCGTGGCGGCACCGGCTCTAGCCCCCAGCGCGGTTTCCACATACGTGATGAAGCTCCCCGCCGAAGGCTCCGCCCTGGTGAACTCGGCCACCGTAAAAGCCAAGAGCGCGACCGCCACGACGGCGGCGAGGATCGTCAGCGGCGCGGCGACACCGGCGGTGACCGCGATCACTCCGAACCCGAAGTAGAAGTCAATCCCCGGCCCGATGTTCGCGACCGTCGAGGCCGTCACGTCGGCGGTGCCGAGCTGGCCGGACTTAAGGTGGTCTCCGCCCTGGCTCACCACGTCTCCCCCGCCGGCGTTGCTCTTGTCCGGCTGCGGCAGGTTTATGCGTTCAGGTGGTCGATGTCCACAGGCGGCAGGTCGTGCACTTGGTGCTTAGTGACATTGAGCCGGATACCGTCGGCGATCCCGGTCACGGCGCTGATCGGGATAGCCACTTCCTTGCGGCCCCACAAGTGGCCTTCTTGGAGAAGCACGTGGGTCACATGATGGTTGCGAGGGTCGATGACGAGCCCTTCGACCTGCCCGATCTCGCCATCGGTGGCATGGACGCGCTCGCCGCGGCGCACCGCCACCTCACCCAGGGGGACGGTGTCGTACGTGACGGTCTCTGAGACTCCAGTGACCATGTCGCCTTCCAGCCCAGCGCCGCTGCCCAGGCTGGAGTATGGCCAGGCAAGGACCTGTTCGGGGCCGTAGGCCGCGTAGCCTCTGGTTCCCGGCACGAACTGCGTCTGTTCGGCGGTGTCGAGGTTCTCGAAGTCCGCGCGGGTGCAGCGGAGCCGGATCTCGCCGCCGGTGGCGTCGACAAGGTCGAGGGGGACAAGTCGGCCGAGCCCTAGGCGGCCCTTCGGCTCCACCACCAGATGGGTGAGTTCACCAGCGACCGGGTCGATGACCACGCGGCTCACCTCACCACAGACTCCATCGGTACAGCTGGCGTCGGCCCCGATCGTGAACGGCGTTGTCTTTGCCATAGCCACCCTCCTAGCGGTAGTTTGTTAGTTCGGGATGTAGAGGTGCAGGCCGGAGCCTGCCGCGAGTGAGTTGAGCAGGGCTTGCAGCTGCTGGGGCGGGGGCGCCTTCGACCATGCGGTCCACCAGCGCTGCAGCGCGATCCACGGGG
>WNGM01001587.1_pt1 | contig 28360 bp, 23 predicted proteins | sample 5400571 | NCBI WGS metagenome assembly WNGM01 (sample SAMN13153378, study PRJNA577476) | soil metagenome | isolation source: 100 cm soil or saprolite under Garry oak tree replicate 2 | place: USA:California | collected 2016-06-15 | reverse complement strand
TGGGCTGCTTTTTGTGCAGCCTCCGTAGAGTTTTTATGCGATTGTTATCAACTCCCATGCCCAGAATGGGTCCATGATCCACGGTATATCTTGTCGCAGCCGTGGTCTGGAAGTAACATCTTTCCAGACATCACACCACAGCGCATAAAAACGACTCCCCACCCTTTCGCCAAACGCAATATCTTCTGTGGCAGTGGCCTGTTCAAAAATAAATACGAACTGTTCGAGTGGATGCTTGAGGCAAGGCGTCAAGGCATCACCAATCCGAGAGAAATCCGCAGCTACGCCCGTCAGAAAGAAATCAGCATTCACGGGATCTAATCTCTCACAAAAAGTAGAATACAGTAGAAAATTTTCTACTGTATTCTATAAATAAACTTTACGGAACCGACGGGATTCGAACCCGCGATCTTCTGCGTGACAGGCAGACATGTTAGACCACTACACCGGAACCGACGGGATTCGAACCCGCGATCTTCTGCGTGACAGGCAGACATGTTAGACCACTACACCACGGCTCCTGATGTGCACTCGATGCTTTTTTTTCACCGGTGCGAGTAGGATAATACCAGACAGGCGTACTCCTGTCAAGTCCTGGGATACTAATTTTTCTCTTTTTCGCGTTTCTCTTTAAAGAATCACCTGCTCTCATTCTCTTGTGCGGATACTGTTGTAGGGCCATGGGTATAATGAAAATGGAATTGAAAGTTGGGGAATTGCAAACAAATATCTGTATGTACGTAGGGTTTTTCTCTGGTTGGAGGCGTCAATTCAATGATTCAAACTACTTCTTCAAATAGGCAGCAGACTGAAAAAACGGTTCTCTCTCCTGAGAATGAGCGTAATATACCGGTCGTTATTACCTGTACTATATGTGACGCTGGCTATGGGCCGTCTCCCGCTCACCAGAGTTTGTTGCAAGCTCCTCCAACAGTGCTTGAGGCAGCGTTTATGAGTATGTGTCACTTCTGTTTCCGGTGCAGGCGGCCTGCCTGTACTGCCTGCTGGGATGCTGTTCATGGCGTATGTGGAGCCTGTGTGCAAGAGGCACATTTACCATTTCGGGTCGATACGACACCCCTGAGTGGCGTGATATTTCCTCCCGTGCGTGAAGTACATACAACCCGGAAAAATATTGCTTCACCACTTCTCGTCTGTGTACGCCCTGGACGTTTTCAGGCTGATGTAACACATTCTACTGATCCCCTCAAAAGGCTCCCCATTGTGGCTGCACCTATGCAATATCAGTTGCAAGATGAAATAGAGAGCCGGGGCAGAACAACTGGCCGCATACCTGGCATCGTTCCGGCATGGCAAGTACAAGACGACGATGTGCAGGAGCCGCAGAAGCCTCGCGTTGGTGTGCGCTTTATCGAGTTAGTTGAGCGTATTGTCACGGTGATCTTACTCATTGTATTGCTTGCTATTGCCGCGATGGTTGTCCTGGCAGAGGTTTCGGGAACAGGTAATACTGTGATTGTGCGCCTGGTTCATGTTGATATTCGTTATGAGATAGCCTATCTCCTTTCTTTAGTCCGGCAACTTCATTTTCAATAATTGGTCGGTAGAGTCATTTCTTATTTCTTTTCTAACTATTCAGGTCACCTCTCCTCTTGATTCCTCACTGCACGTGCTCGATAAATCGGCACTCTACGGCAGTTCGCAAGGGTTTTGTGTGAGTTGCAGACCTGGCAGCCGCGGCTGCCAGGTCTGCAACTCACACCTAAATGGGAGAGCCGCCTACGGCGGCGAGAGGTCCTGAATAGTTACCTGGATGACATGGTAAAATGAAGGCGAAAACTAATTTGCTAAAGGTAGCATAGTAGTGGCATTTCTTGTGACAGATAGATTTGCAGATGCAAAGATATTGTTTGTTCCTGTAGAAAGAGAGAAAGGCGTGACTCTAACACAACCCGCTGCGCGAGTAGAGATACTATGTGATACTTACTATGGTGTGACAGTTGAAGACCCTTATCGTTGGATGGAGGATTGGAAAGGGGAGGAATTTCAGACGTGGCTCAAAGCACAAGCGGCCTACACGAAAGAGTATTTTGAAGCCTTGCCTGAGCGAGAAGCTCTGCTGAAACGGATCACTGAGTTAAGCGGTGCCGACCCTATTCTCTATTCCTTGCAAGTCGCGGGAGGGCGTTACTTCTACCTGCGTCGTGATTCAAATGACAATCTTGCCAAGCTGGTCGTTCGTACCGGGCTTGACGGGCAGGAGAAAGTGCTCTTCGATCCCAACAGGCTGAAAGACGAGATACACACAGCAATAGATTGGTACACTCCCTCACGAGATGGAAAGCTTGTGGCTTATGGCATCTCGCCCGGCGGCTCAGAAGATAGTACGCTTCATATATTGGAGGTTGATAGCGGTAAGATTCTAGATCTCGCCATCAGTCGCACCTGGTTCGGAGGTGTCAGCTGGCTGGAGGATTCTCGCTCTTTCGTGTATCAACGCTTTCCTGACCGTCCCGCCGATGCTCCTCCAACCGAGCACTTCAATGATGCCAGTATGTACCTGCACCAGCTGGGAAACGATCCTGAAAAGGATCGAGCAGTCTTTGGTCGGGGGGTGAATGCAGGAGTAGAGATCGCAGACGAGGATTTTCCTTTCCTGATTCTTCCCCAGAACAGCAATTGGATGATCGGATTGATCATGCACGGTGATCTAAGTGAAATTACCATTTATGCCGCCCCTCGCCCGGTGCTTTCTGACCCAACGACTTGCACGTGGACAAAAATTGTAGATATTGGAGATGCGGTTACTGGTTATGCCGTTCACGATGATACGATCTATCTCAGGACACACAAAGACGCGCCACGTTACAAAGTCATCGCCACCTCGCTCAAAAATCCTGATCTAAGGCGCGCGACTGTAGTAGTACCGAAAAGTGAGGCTGTCATCGAGGACATCCGCGTTGCGGGTGATTACTTACTCATGCAAGACCTTGTTGGCGGTATTGGCCGCATGCGACGGGTGAAACTCAGTGGTGGAGAGCTTGAGCAGGTGCCGCTTTCTTTTGATGGCACTATCATCGAATGGACGAATGAGGCAGATAGTCCGGAGGTTTTGTTGGAAATGGCGGCCTGGACTGTTTCTCCGCGGATCTATCGCTTTCAAGTAAATGAAAGGACCCTGAGGGATACAGGTTGGCTTTTACCGTCCCCCATTGATACCAGCGCTGTGGAGACGCACGAGGTTCAAGTGCCAGCGAAAGATGGCACGCTGGTACCCCTTTCAATCATTCATAAGAAGGGGTTGAAGCTGGACGGTAATAACCCCACTTTTCTCACAGGCTATGGTTCCTATGGTATCTCCATCACCCCCTCCTTCAGGCCTACCATGTTTGCATGGTACGAGCGAGGTGGTGTATATGCTGTTGCCCATATACGCGGCGGTGGGGAGTATGGCAAGGAGTGGCACCAGGCCGGACAAATGCTCAATAAACACAACACTATCGATGATTTTATTGCTTGCGCTGAATACCTGATTGCACAAAAGTACACCCGACCGGAGCGACTGGCAGGTGAAGGGACAAGTGGAGGAGGCATTCCCAGCGGTGGCGCGCTGGTGAAACGACCTGACCTGTGGGCTGTGATGGTCATGCGTGTTGCCGTTACCAATACCCTACGCTTTGAATTCACTGAAAATGGACCGCCTAATATTCAAGAGTTTGGGAGTGTGACCACTGAAGAGGGCTTCAGAGGACTGCAAATCACTGATTCCTACTCGAAAGTGAAAGATGGTGTGAAGTATCCAGCGGTACTATTCACCACCGGCCTTAATGATCCGCGTGTCGTTGTATGGCAGGCAACCAAGATGGCTGCTCGCCTGCAAGCTGCAACTACATCGGGTAAGCCTGTACTGCTTCGTGTTGAGTTTCAGGCTGGTCATGGTATGGGTTCCACCCGGCAGCAGTTCAACGAGGAATTGGCCGATAAGCTGGCCTTCCTGTTGCAGCAAATGGGTGTATAGTCCCTATCTTATAAGCTCTCCTATAGCACGAGGCCACATTATTTGATTGGTAAATAATGTGGCCTCGTGCTATAATGTAGGGGAGGAATACATAGAGCCTCTCCAGAGGCCGAAGGAGCAAAGGTGTTGGGGAAGGATATCCTGGTCGATGGCTACAATATCATTAAAAATAGCGCCTCATTTCAAGCTGTTGAGGTAAGGAATCTGGCTGCTGCTCGCGGCGCGCTCATTACCCAGCTTGTAAATCGCTACCGCCATACGCCTCACCGGGTGATTGTTGTCTTTGATGGGGATGCTGCCAGTGAGCAGGTGAGTTATGAGCGTCGTATCTGCATTATCTATTCCCGTCATAATGAGACTGCCGATAGCGTCATTGCGCGTCTGGCTGCCGAGGCAAGGCAGGCTGGCCGGGAAGTAGAGATGTATAGCAATGACGCGGAAGTACAGCAGGCGGTTGCTGGACAGGGAGGTGGTGTGTACACTGCTGGCCAGCTTACCAGTCAGTTGAATGCTCCTCCTCGTGATGTTGCACGCCGTTTTCACCATCGCCTTGCTCAGCGCCGTAAGTATGGCCTCGATGTTTCTCCATTTGATGATCATGATGAGCCGCAGCCGCGTTATCCCGCAAAAGGGAGTAAGAAGAAGTCTTCTCGCCGGCATGGGTAGGCCCGCATGCGGCGGCAAAACGGCCATTTCTGCATCTTTTCTTTGTGTTGTGGAGCGACTGCGTCGCTCCACAACACAAATTTTTTAGAAGTGAAAAAGCGGTAAGACGGGCGAATGCTTCGCCCGTCTTACCGCTTTTTCACTTCTAAATGAAGAACGTGTGCTTCAAAAATTCGGAGTGACTTGTGCTTCTAAATGAAGAACAAGCTCATCTGAATTTCTGTGCAACCGAGGGAATTTCCTCTACCTCGGTGTTGGTTTCCTTGTGGTCGCTGCTTTTTTGCTCGGTAGGGGTATGCGCTGGTGGCTTTTTGCCGAAGCGGGCGCGCAAGACGTAGATAAAGGCCTCAATGACGATCTTGCGTGACATTTTAGATTTACCGATTCGCCGGTCCATGAAGACGATGGGCGTTTCAACAATCTTGAAACCTTGCCGCATAACCCGGTAGGCCATTTCTACCTGGAAAGCATAACCTTGCGATTGGATTGTATCCAGGTCTATACTCGCCAGCACCTGGCGGCGATAACAACGAAAACCCGCTGTACAGTCTTGTACCGGTATGCCTAGCATAAAGCGTGCGAAGATATTTCCACCTCCACTGATGAAACGGCGTAGAAATGACCAGTTGGGGGTACCACCACCGGGGATGTAGCGTGAGCCAATGACCAGGTCGGCGTGCTCAATGGCTTTGAGGAAATCGGGAAGGTAGCGAGGATCATGCGAGAAATCCGCGTCCATCTCGAAGGCTGCATCGTAGTCGTGTGCAACAGCATACTTAAAACCGGCAATATAGGCTGTGCCGAGACCTAGTTTGCCTGCACGGTGTAATACGTGAACCTGCGGATTCTCGTTATGTATTTCGTCTGCCAGCTTTCCAGTGCCATCGGGTGAGTTGTCATCAACAATGAGCACGTCGGTCTCTTGAGCGTACGAGAAGATCTCTTGTAGGAGTGGACGAAGATTTTCCAGTTCATTATACGTAGGGATAATAATTAATGTTTTCATACAGCTTTGTCTCCCGTCCTTGCCGATGCCGCCGATGCAGGCTGTAAGCCTCTCTGGCCTTCATTCTCCGGCAAGGCGCTATTGGTATCCTGTTGTTGCTCCTCCCAACCATCTTCGCGTCCAGTAGAAACATCAGTATGCTGGGTAGAGCGGAAAATGAGCAAGGCGATGACACCTAGCCCCAGTCCAAACCAGAGCGTACAGAGACGAATAAGCAGTGTTGCTGCCCCTCCCAGTGTTGCTGATGTTGTTACAAGCAAACGAGTCAGTCCCAACATACTCCCATCGGCTGTTCCTAAGCCTCCTGGTAGGCCAGAAGCTGAGCCAATCAACGATGCAACAGATAAAATAAAAGTGGCCTTAATGAATAAATCAGGGCCAGCAGCTATTCCCAGACCAGTGAAAACGAAATACAGAGCGGCGCATTCTCCGGACCATGAAATGAACCCGATGGAAACGGCGAGAAGCAATGGCCGCCATTGTAACAGGGTGTAAGAACTCTCATAGAATGTACGCATCAAATGCGCAATACGTGCCAGAACTGGCAACCGCTCTCCAAAACTCAATATGGCCAGTGATAGCCGGCGATTCTGGATGACCATGATCCCCGTTAAGCCGACCACGAGCAAGACCAGCAGCACTTCCCAGCCAAAGCGGTAGAGGACCAGCCCGGTCGAGGCAAGCAGGAGCATAGCGAGACCATCACTCAAGCGTTCTGCCACGATCACCGGCGAAGTGCGGCTGATGGGTTCTCCCGTGATGCGCTTCAAGAAGTAGGATTTCAGTAATTCACCCACTTTACCGGGAGTGATGGCCATTGAGAGACCGGAAAGGAAGATCAACAGGCTTTTGATCCAGGAGATTTTCACATCGAGGCGTTTAAGATAGTACTGCCATTTGAAAAAACGACAGAAGTAGTTAAAGAGGGTCAGCCCGAGGATCAGTGGCAGATACTGCCAGCGAAAACTGGCCAGTGCTCCAAGCACACGGGGAACATCCGCATAGAGAGCGATGGCTGTAATGACAATGAATGCCAGCACGAATGAAAATACTATGCCAGTACGTATTTGACGAGTCAGCAAACCCATGCTCCCTTACTGCGGTAACAGGTACAGCACCGCAATGATAATAGTTATACACAAAACAACGGTCACCAGCATGTGCCGGTCACGTAGCAACACTTCCTCAGGACTTCCGCCTTCCATGCGCATATACACGAGGTACAGGTAGCGGAACATCCCATAGAGGACAAAGGGAATGGTGAACATGAGACGATGATTACCCGTGGGTCCCTGGAAGGTATAGAGGCTATAGGACATAAAGGTCGCGGCGGTCACAATGGTAATCATCTGGTCGAGCATGGGCAGGCTATACTCTTTCAGAATTTGGCGATGATTACTGGCCTGCTCCTGTAAGAGGACTAACTCGTGACGCCGCTTATTGAGCGCAAGGAACAGTGACAGGAGAATGGTTACCAGGTAGAGCCACGGCGAGATAGAAACGGGAATAACGACTGCCCCGGCCAGGATGCGTAACACGAAGCCGCTTGCAATAACAAAGACATCAAGGAGAACAATGTGTTTCAGACGTATGCTATAGAGCACCATCAGGATGAGATAAGACAAAATCGTCGCCGCAAAAAGAAGGTTCGCACCACCGAACCTGGCGAAAGTATCAGCCTCAACAGGAAGCGTGAAGATCAGTGAGGTCAGTCCTGCACAGGCCAGCAAAAGGACGCCCATACTGACAATTGCCCACGAGACCGGCAGGCTGCCAGATGCCAGGGGGCGATGACGTTTCGCCGGGTGTTGACGATCATTCTCCAGGTCAAGTAAATCGTTGAGGAGGTAGATAATGCTGGAGGCCAGGCAAAAGGCGACAAAAGCCAGTGCCACCCGCTCAAAGGACGAAATACTAAATAGCCGTTGGGCAAATACCAGGCCAACGAAAAGAGCCAGGTTTTTTGTCCATTGCCGGGGGCGCATCGCTGCTACTAACGCCAATATCCGGCCCTTTGTGCCATAGTTGAGAGGAGTAGGGGTCGTCCCTGTCTTTTTAGAGGAGAGCAGTTCACTCTGCTGCTTTGTCTGTTCCTCTGTTGCCAAAATCGTTTTTTTCAAGAGTACGCTATCCCTTAAACATCAAAAACCATTAACCTACTGCTCTGCATCCTTTAAGGAGAATTTGGGTGGAAAAACTGGGGGCACCCCAGACCCCGGCAAAGGACTGCGTCCTCTGCACTCCTGCTTTCCCCTTCAAGGATCGAAACCCCAACCAACATGGTAGTAGACTTCCCTTTTGAAACGTTTTGCCTTAATTTGAAGTAACAGTGGTACCCGGTGGTTGGACAAAGTACCGCTGCTAATAAATTCGTCGCTTGAGTTCGACGATACGATGTAATGTAATTCTATGCTTATCGGTGCTGATAAAGTCTTTATCAGTAAAGTAGCCCATCACTTTGTTGACGCTTTCGCGTGAGGCACCTACCATCGAGGCAAGTTCTTGCTGTGTCAGGCGCACGTCGATACGAATTCCATTGCCAACTTTGCTACCATGAGTGTCCGCAAGCTCCAGGAGCTTTTTCGCTACACGCCCGTATACATCCAGGAAGATCAGGTCCTCAATCATTTGATCGGTGGTGCGTAGACGTTTGGAGAGAACTTCCAGCACTTGTATGGCAATTTTAGGATTTTTCATAATGGCTTTGTGGAAGTCACTGCGCTGGAGAGTATAGCATTCGACTCTTTCCAATGCAACTGCGTCTGCTGATCGGGGCAATCCGTCGAGGATGGCGAATTCTCCAAAACATTCTCCCTTGCCAAAGACGACAAGCGAGATTTCTTGTCCTTCAGGGCTGATTAAAGAGATTTTGACTTTGCCTTCCTTAATTACATAGAGGACCTGGCCGTGGTCCTCTCGATGAAAAATAACCTCTCCACTGCGGAAGATGCGACGCTTAGCCACAGCAATTAGTTCGCGAAGGTCCTCGTCAGCAAGGTCGGCGAAGAGCGGTACCTGCTTTAAATACACTGCTCCGTTTTCTGTTTCCATACGTTATTTCCTCGATAAAACAAAGAATTCCTTGTTATGTCCTTGAGTACAGTATACTAGCTTACTTGCGGGTATCACGCAAGGGTTACCTGGCTTAGTTCTTTTGCCTGTAGACTGGATGCCCGTAACAGTTTGTTGTGGCACAAATACATCCTTACATACGTTTCCCTTATAAATACGTTGCAACCAGCCTGTTTTAACACAGAACCTGGCTCTGTTACAGACAGATGAGGCCGCTTGCAGGCCAATGAGTAGATAACAGAGACGTAAGCTTGATTTTCCGCGAAACATTGGTTACTCTTTAATATATAAGCGGCAACTAGTCCCTATCTCGATACAGAGACAAAGTACCCACGTACCCGTACCACATTGAAGTTCCCTGGTGCATAACCACCCCACCCCTTTGGGAAAGAGGGAAAGGCAAGGGGACGCCCCTTGCACCCCGGCAGGGGATCTCCCCTGCACCCCCTTTTCCTGTCATCTCCGGTGTTTATGCACTAGCGATCTGTACCAAAGTGCCAAAGGAGGCATCTATGCAGGTGATGGAAAAAATTCTTGCGAGCGGATCTACCGATCAGACTGAGCGTCGATGGAGTTACACCAGTGGTACCAGTGATACTCCTCTACTGGGTCTAACTATTGGAGACCTGTTCGATCAAACCGTTGAGAAGTATCCTGACCATCCAGGCCTGATCTCACGACAGCAAAATATACGGCTGACCTACCGTGATCTACAGAATCAGGTGAACCGGTGCGCTAAAGGGCTGATGCACCTGGGGTTTCAGAAGGGGCAGCGTGTCGGTATCTGGTCACCTAACCGGGCCGAGTGGTGCGTCACCCAGTTCGCTACCAGCAAAATCGGCGTAATTCTGGTCAACATCAATCCGTCCTATCGTTTGCATGAACTGGAATATGCTCTGAAACAGTCGGGGTGCAGTGGTATTGTTATCGCTCCTGAATTCAAAACCTCCAACTATACCGAAATGCTCTTTACGCTGGCCCCAGAACTGCGGGATTGTGAGGCAGGTAAGCTTAAAGCAGCCAGACTGCCGGAGCTGACTGCGGTCATCCGCCTGGGCTCGGAGAAGATGCCCGGCATGTTTAACTGGGACGAGTTGATGACGATGGGCGAGTCAGTGAGCGACCAGGAACTCAGCCAGAAACAGCGCGAGCAAGAGTTCGATGATCCTATCAATATCCAGTACACGAGCGGCACAACAGGCTTCCCCAAGGGGGCAACCCTCAGCCACCACAACATCCTGAACAACGGCTATTTTGTGGCTCGCCTCCAGAACCTTACACATGAAGATAGGCTCTGCATCCCTGTGCCTCTCTACCACTGTTTTGGTATGGTGATGGGCAACCTGGGCTGTGTCACTCACGGAGCGACTATGATCTATCCCTCGGAGGGATTTGAGCCGCTCGCTGTTCTAGAGACGGTGCAGGAGGAAAAATGTACCGCACTCTATGGTGTGCCCACTATGTTTATTGCGGAACTTGATCACCCTGATTTTTCCAGGTTTGACCTGACGAGCCTGCGAACGGGCGTCATGGCGGGTTCACCTTGCCCGTCTGAGGTGATGAAGAAAGTCATCTCCCTGATGCACATGCGCGAAGTGGAGATCTGCTATGGTATGACTGAGACCAGCCCCGTTTCAACGCAGACGCGCATCGATGCGCCTCTGGATAAGCGGGTCAGTACGGTTGGGGTAATTCACCCGCATCTTGAGATTAAGATCGTTGATCCTAGCACGGGCCAGGTTGTTCCGGTTGGGAAACCGGGTGAGCTATGCACGCGTGGCTATAGCGTGATGCTGGGCTACTGGAATAACCCGGAGGCGACGGCCGGAGCAATTGACCAGGCTCGTTGGATGCATACCGGGGATCTGGCGACAATGGACGCCGAGGGCTATATCAACATTGTGGGCCGTATTAAGGATATGATCATTCGCGGAGGTGAAAACGTCTACCCGCGTGAGATCGAGGAATTTCTGTATACCCATCCCAAGATCAGCGATGTGCAGGTGATCGGCTTGCCTGACCCGAAGTACGGTGAAGAGATCATGGCGTGGGTCAAGGTTAAGCAGGATGAGCAGGTTACTGCTGAGGAGCTACAGGCTTTCTGTAAGGGGCAGATTGCTCACTACAAGGTGCCGCGCTACTTCAAGTTCGTAGACGCTTTCCCGATGACCGTCACAGGCAAGATCCAGAAGTTCCAGATGCGCCAGCAGTCGACAGAGGAACTGGGACTGCAGAGCGCGGCGTCAATGGAAACGGCATAAGGAAGCTTTTCTAAAAAATTGTGTTGCGGAGCGACACTGTCGCTCCGCAACACAATTTTTTTAGGATGACTCGTGAGGGGCCGTAAATCCACCTGTATAGTCACATCCGTACAAAATGTGCTATAATATCTGAGTTGAGAGGTCGGAATTGATTTCTTTTTCTCGTACTTGTCTAAGCTTATTCTAACAAGAGCAATATAGACGACCAATCTTGAAATACTCTTGAGTGAGAGGGAAATGGCGCATGGCGGAAACTATTACTGCCGATATGATTATACACGACATCGTCTCCAGGCATCCTGCGACGGTCAAAGTCTTTCATGGACATGGGCTTCCTTGCACAGCTTGCGCGGTCGGCTCGCGAGAAAGTGTAGCGGGTGGTGCGCGTACGCATCGCTTTAACCCGGAAAAACTTGAACTTTTAATACAAGACCTGAATGCAGCAGCCAATGGGCGACCAACCTCGGTGGCTCCAAAGAAGGCGCCTGTTGGGCGTGGTATTCCATTGCAAATGGCCGGTCCGGACCGTCAGATCAAACAGGTCATTGCGGTGATGAGCGGTAAGGGTGGCGTGGGCAAGTCACTTGTTACAGGCCTGCTGGCGGTTTCGTTGAGACGCCAGGGTTTGCGTGTTGGCGTTCTGGATGGAGATATTACCGGCCCCAGCATAGCCCGCATGTTTGGTACGAGGGGCCAGCCAGCTAAATCTGCGAGCGGGGGTATTGAGCCCTTGACCAGCAGAGGTGGTATCAAGGTCATGTCGATGAACATGTTCCTGGAGAACGAGAGTGATCCCGTGGTGTGGCGTGGGCCAATGGTCTCCAGCGCTATCAAGCAATTCTATAGTGATGTGGATTGGGAAGAGCTTGATTATCTCCTGGTGGACTTGCCTCCTGGGACTTCGGATGCCCCTATGACCGTTTTGCAGTCGCTGCCGGTTGATGGTGTCGTTATTGTCTCTTCACCACAGATGCTGGCGACGATGGTGGTGAAGAAGTGTATCAACATGGTACGTCAACTCAAAGGCATCATTGTGGGCGTTGTGGAGAACATGTCGTACTTTCAGACGCCTGATGGAGAGCGCTACGAGATCTTTGGGCCTGGCAATGGTCCCGAACTGGTCAATATGACGGGCGCTCCTCTACTGGCGCAGTTGCCTATCGATCCCCAATTGACCTCGTTGTGCGATGCTGGGCGGGTTGAAGAGTATCACGCCGAGGCCTATGATTTGCTGGCGCAAAACTTTGTCAATACATTGAAAATTAAGCGGTAAGTAAGTTAACAGCACAAAAAATTATGACGCGACACTCCTGGAGTGTCGCGTCATAATTTTTTGTGCTGTTCTATGTATTCCTTGCAAACGACCCTAACACCTTGCAGAAGGTTGTATGACTCGCCAGGTCAGCGAGCGCACCGCGTACCGCCGGATCGTCGCGGTGACCTTCAAAGTCGAGGTAGAAGACATATTCCCAGGCTCGCTGGCGTGATGGGCGCGATTCCAGTTTGAGCAAGTTGATCCTCTTTGCTGCCAGCACGCCCAGGCAGGTATAGAGAGAGCCGGGTTGATGTGATGTTGCCATGACCAGCATAGTTTTGGCTTCACCCTCGCGTCGCGGTGCAGGCTCCCTACCCAGGGCAATAAAGCGGGTATAGTTATCTTTAATGGTCTGGATACCGTGTGCCAATGTTTCTAACTCGTAGAGTTTGGCTGCTCCATATCCGGCCACTGCTGCGACGCCGGTCAAATTCTCTTCGCGGATCATCTTAGCGCTTCCAGCCGTATCGTAGGTTGCCACGATCTCCACGCCCAGTTCACGTAGATACGCATCGCTTTGTGCCAGTGCCTGTGGATGTGAGATGACCCGTTTGATATCGCTAAGCTGTTGGCCGGGCAGGCAGAGGAGGCAGTGATTGACTGGATGGCTGATTTCTCCTATCACAAACAGGTCATGCTGGCGCAGCAAATCGTACACGTCATTAATGCTGCCCGCCTGTGAATTTTCAACGGGTACCAGGCCATAATCGACTTCGCCCGCAGCCACCGCGCGGAAGACATCAGCAAAACTGCGGTAAGGGAGGGGCTCGACTTGCTGCCCAAAATATGCTCTCACGGCTTCATCGCTAAATGCGCCCCGCTCACCCTGGAAAGCAACGTTGATAGGCTGGTGAACCTGTATTGTTTCTGCCGTCTGCTGATCAGTTGATGGTATCATGTATGATTTCTCCTCGTGCGAGTGGTATTATCGATGTTTCTCTTCAGTTTTTCCGATTGTGCCAGCCTGCACGAGAATTGTCAAGATGTCTGGATAGCATCGCGCCCTATGGAAATCCCTGTCATTTCTCCTTGAAGCGTGCGATCAACATTAAGGTGGACAGCAACAGAAGCGGCCGCTCTTGCTTCGAGCAGCCGCTTCTGTTCGTTAATGGTTGTCCCGTTTACAATACGCTACTACAGTTAAAAGGCGGTTGCAGGAGACGACAATCCCGGCTTACTCACATTAGAAGGAGCCACAGCATTCGAGACGTTTGTGCCCCCGACTATCTTCAACAGATCTTCAGGCGTCGTGTACGTGGCCTGGTGACAATTTTGGCCTGGAGCGCCTGTCATCAGGTTGGAACAACTAGATGACCCTGTTGGTGGTTTGGCCACTTCAAAGACGGGTGTGGCATCATCATCGCCAGGCACGATAGAGGTCGAGAGGTAATCAGCTACCATGAACCCTTGCGTGGTGAGCGGTAGCCACGTCAGGGTCATCGGTCCGGCCAGTTGCTCTGCCGCGCTCCAACTGGCACCCCCATTGATGGAGGAGATGAAGCCGACATTGAGCTGACAGGTGCTAGGAGTGCAATTGATGCTCGGGAAGTAGTAGTAGACCAGCCCCAGATGGGCCGAACTGCCAGACGTACTCCTGTCGACGGCCAGGCCAGGAATGAGATCATCGACGCCACTGCCTACCGGGTTGGCCGGAATGCGCTTGGGGAGGGTCCAATGGACGCCATCGGCCGAGGAGATCAGCAGGAGATCATTGTTGCCGGAATTGCAGGCAGCTTCAAAGCGGCAGTCTGTCCAGACGACGTACACTCGGCCCGACTTGTCAATTTCAGCGGAGGGCAGGTCGGGAGAACGAATAGCGCCGGGATGACCGTCATTGAGTAATTGTGCAGCAAGAACCGGCCTGGTCAAGGTGTTGCCACCATCGGTGGACCTGATAGAGAGGATCGCGGTTTCAAAGCAATCGTCTATAGGCATGACGACCGTACCATTGGGCTGCACAAGGGGTTGTCCGCCGATGACGCAGGTATGGTCCGGAGTCGTCCTGGCCGCTCCCCACGTCAACCCGCCATCGGTGGAGGTACTCAACTGGACGCGGTTGAGCTTGGTAAAGTCGTCGAACTCGGTATAGCAGTGACCATAGAAAGGGCTGCTGGCCGAATCGTCACAGACGCTCCAGTTTTTGTCGTTAAAATCACCGGAAGCATTCACCACTTTGGGCGGGCCAAAGGTCAATCCCCCATTGGTCGAGCGACTGACGAGTACATCGACAGGCCCAGAAGGGGTCACAATGCCCAGCCAGGAGATGATCCAGACCTTATGCTTGGCATCGTAGGCCACCGAGGCATCACTAGCCCGGGGATAGGGTCCTTTAGGTGTTGCGAAGACCGTGCTAGCCGGCAGGAAACCATGCGTCCAGGTTTCACCAGCGTTTGTAGAAGTTGCAAACCCGATGTTGGATCCTCCACCATCGAAGAAGCGGCCGACCTGGAAGGTAGCAACGATGGTGTTGCCAAAGGCAAAGGTGTCTGGCTCGACTTGCGTCTTGTGATTACTGGTGGTGTTGGTGTACGGGTCGCTGCTAATCTGGACCAATGGTTCCGCCGCAAAGGCAATAAGGGTTGATGAGAGGGCGAATACCAGGGAGAGAAAGAGCGCTATGATGGCGCGCGTTCGCCATCGAGAAATAAGAAACATCGCCGTTCCTCCTTGAAGCTTGCGATCAGCATTAAGATGGACAATAGTAGTAGTTGTTGTCGTAATACCATTGACTCTACAACACGTGACGACGTTTAGGAGTGTGACACGGGACGTATCAATAGTAACATATTGTTCAAATTAAGTCAATTGCTGTGATCACAGCAATTTAAGCAAAACATGAATCATCCCAGATTCTGTGAAAAGGATGGGTTTATCAGCGATAAGCCGAGCCTTTCCGCAGAATCGCGAGGGCAGCGAAAGACGTGAGCCCACCAGCAGCAAGCCGATCCAATGCAGCCCCGGCACACAGATCGGCTTGACGTGGGTCAGGCGTTTGGCTTTGCTCGACTGCACCGGCCCCAATCCCTCACTCTTGAGGCTTTCCGGCTTCTCCCACACGCTGCTGTCCCAGATCAGCAGCCCCTCTTCTCGCCTTTCTTCCCACTGCTCCACCTGCTGACTAGCTCGCCACCCGAGATCGCGGTCGATGATGGCCGCCGTCCACTTCGAGCTATGCGAGCCTCCGACTCAAGCGCTTGGTGCCCCCTCCCTTGCCAAGGGGATCCAGGTAACTACCCAGTTCCGATAAGACCAGGCCATTGATGCGATCACGGAAGGTGAGCATGGCCTCAATCGCTTGCACAAAGGTGCGGATCAGCCGTTTATCCAGCCCCTGATCCAGTTCCAGCAGCAAGGGACCTAAGAAACTCAACAAGGTCAAGCCCAGCCCCTCGGACATCGCTTGCGGCTCATACGGCGGCACTTGTTCCTGTTGGGCAACTATGAGATACTTTTCTGACATAGCAATCCCTCCTTTGATGCTTCATGAGGTTTTCTACTCTCAAGCATATCTCAGGAGGGATGCTTTTCGCTAGCTCAGTCTTTCCCCAAAAATCTGGGGTGATTCATGTTTGGGAAGTAAAAGTAGTCTTTCCCACTTATTGAGATAGAGAATAAAAGGCTGGTTGAGCAATGGCAAGGCCGCGTCCATAACGGGACGCGGCCTCACTATTCAGCGCATTCAAATGCAGCTAGATAGACGTTGTGAATACGTCTGTCCGATTCGATTTATCCTCGTCATTTGTCTTGACGAAGAACGGCACGAACGCTGTTCCATTGACATCCAGACCCTCGTAGTCCCCGAGGAAGAGGCCCCCAGCATTAGGTGCGTTCAATATGTCGAAGGAGGTAGGGGTGATGCGCGTCTCGTCGCCGAAGCTCGCGCCATGATCAGTCGACGCTGTGAACCAGTAATCAGTCGGCTGCCCTACGGTGCTTCCATCAGGGTTGCGGAAGTCATAGTAGGTCACAGCGACCGTGCCCCCCGAGTTGACGGCCACCGTGGGCGTGAAGGCGGGTTTGCTATTGGGGTTGCTGACCACGGCCGGCCCGCTCCAGTGCGCTCCGCCGTTGGTGGACGTGGAGATCACGGCCTGGTTGACGGTTCCGCTCGTGAATCGAGCGTCCTCCCAGACCACGTACAGATCTCCGTTGCTCGCATCGATGGCGACCGAGGGAAGGCCAGCACCGGTGCGAAGGAGTGCGCCCGTGTTCGGGGCGAAGTCATCCACCGTCTGCTGGTTCGAGACGACCGTCGGCTTTGACCAGGTGCTGCCGCCATCAGACGAGGAGATGAAGCCGACGCTGAGGCCCCGCGGCGTGAAGCTGGGGGAGCCGGTCGTCTGGAACAGTTCGAAGAAGTCGCAGAGGACGCCCGTCTGGCGATTGACCACGACCTGGTTGCCAATGGTTTGGCTGTTCTGCCCGGGATCGAAGATCGCCCGGGTGCCCGTCCAGGTCTTGCCGCCGTCAGTGGTCTTGGAGAACCAGGTCGGGCCGCGGAACGCGTGAGCGCGGAGGGCCGCATCCGGGCTGTGGCTCGGGGCCTTGAGCCGGTCCCACACGACGTAAGCTGTGCCAGCGTGGGTTGGATCTGCGGTGACGGACTCCTTGTCGTTGAAGAATTGGGTGAACTCGAAGACGGGGCTGGTTCCCTTGTCGGACTTGATCAGGCGCTGGTTGCCCCAAGTTTTGCCGCCATCGCTCGAGGTGACGGTCGCGACGCCGGTGTCGTTGTTGCCGCTGATCGTGTTGTTGGTTGCCAGCAGGCCAACGGCGTACGCGGTCCCATCAGGCCCGATGGAGACCCAGGGATCCGAGGCTCGGTCGTACGGCGCCCCGGTGAACGGGTCCAGGATGGCATTGGGGGCGCACACGCTGAAAGGCAGGGTGGTCTCGCCCCAGGTCGCCCCATCATCGAATGAGAAGCCAGCGACCAGTCCATGCGCCCCGCCGTTATTCCAGCGGTCTTGCTGCCAGACACCTACAACATTAACATGTGCAGTCCCAATCGTGGCCGGGTTGACGGCGACGTAGGGCTCAACCTCAGCATTCACGTAGTTGGTGCCCGGCTCGCCAGCGTTCAAACAACTGGCGTAGGGGCTTGCGCCGGAGACAGTTACAAAAGAGCTTGCCTGTACCTGGCCAACAGGGGTAGTGGCCAGGACAGCCAGCAATACTACTATGCTTACAAATACATACTTAACGTGCTTCATATGACGCATCGAACCCTCCTTTTGGGCAACACTGCCCTGAAAATAAGACATGATCCGAACTGTGCTGTGAGTCACAACAATTTATGGCTCTTACCGAAGCCGTGCAAAGCATGGGAATGGTGCAGAAAAGGTCTTTTCAATCAAAATAGAGCGGCATCACCTCCTGACTGGCGAGTCATTCACCCTAATTGCTGACTCGGGCAATACGGTTTGTTCCTCACCTATCGGGCAATCAGAGCGGGTAACGGTGCTGTTTTCTTCAACCGACATGAGAGATTCTTCTGCATGTCATAAATTCCCCCAACAAAAAGAGTTTAACATCTAAACGGCAATAAATGCAACACGCAAGCCCAAGGCCACCAGCAGACCCAGCCAGAGGCCACCGGCAAAACCCTGGTCAAAGACATGCACGACCCGTCGCCCCCACTGCACAGCACAGGTAAGCAGCAGCTTAGCCTCTTCATCGCGCTTGAAGGAGGCCTGAGGACCTCGCGAACTCCACCAGCGCATGGCCGCCAAGAGCGGCGGTCCTTGCTGCTCACGGCGCCCCACCAGCAAGAGGCCTATCCACTGCAAACCCGGCACGAAGATGGACTTGGGGGGCGGTGAGTAGTAGCCTTTCTTGTAATGGGTCAGGCGCTTGGCTTTGCTGGAACACACGGCACACAGCCCCTCTACCTGCTGACTCTCCAGCTTCTCCCACACACTCTCATCCCAAATCACTAAACCCTCCTCTCCAGCCTGCGTCCACTCCTCCACCCGGCTTTCTGGCTCGCTGCCAGAGAAAGCACGCGATGAGCTTGGCTGCCCACTTGCAGGAGTGCAGCAAGTCGACTCCGCCGTTTGGTGCCAGCGGGAGCTTTGTCCGGCGTCTCCAGATAGGCGCCTAGTTTACTCAAGAGTAAGCCATTGGCTCGCTCACGGAAGGTGATGATTACCTGGAGATACTGCTTTTGCATACAAAAACCTCCTGAAAACTCTTGATTGGTTTTTCACTGCTTCAAGTGTATCTCAGGAGGTTCTGTTTTCGCTATCTCATCCTTAAAATTCGGGATGACTCATGTTTTCTTGAGTGTATGCTGCATCAACCAGAGATTACTGGACGTTGTAGTGGGATTTATGGTAGTAGACCATACCCTTGCCAACGACCTTTACGGGCTGAAGTTCTTTGAGCATAATTGCTTCGCCGCACTTTGCGCAAACGCGGTCGGTAATATGGTTAAGTTCTTCGCGGTTTGCCAGCGAGGCGCGCGCGGTCTTTGAAAGTTCACCCTTTTTAGCCATTGATTGAAAACCCCTTTCGCCTATCTTCCTTCTATCTGTCTGTCTGGTCTGGATCTCGAAATGGTATGGGCTTACCTGGCAGTATGAGCTTGCCAGGTAAGCTTATTTGAGTCACTTGCATTATACCACAACAAAGGAGGTGTGTCCAATGGAGGAAGCTGGTAGCAATTTGGAACTTTTTTTCGGAGACGACTTTAATAAAAAGTATCGCCAAGCTGCGCCGGGAGGGAGATGCCATAGCAGAGCTTGTATGTTCCTTTCCAGAGGAAATGCTTGACACCTGGCTTTGTGATGCTATAAAGAAATGATGTCTTTACCTCTTGTAATTTTATCAAAACTGTAGTATAACTTCTTTTACGGGATGACGTTAGTATAATCTAATGGGATGCCTAAAGTAAAGGAGTCAGGCTGAATGTCATTGGAGACTAGAACGATCTGGCGCGCGCGCGCCCTCCTGTCGTCTTTCGGAGCGCTAACACTTATTTTCACTACTGTTTTTGGCCTCGCTTTTTCCTCGCTTGTTGCCTATGCTGCTACGGTACATCTCAGTACTGATCCTTTCACACAGGCGACTTGTGCGGCCTCAGCCCTCACGAACCATCATACCGAAGTGGAGCCGGACACGTTCTCGAATGGTTCGACCATTGTCGCCACTTTCCAGGTGGGACGTATTTCTGATGGAGGCGCTTGCGCCATTGGCTTTGCTACGTCAAGTGATAATGGAGTAACGTGGGCAAATGGCCTCCTGCCCGGGATCACCAAATACGTGGGTGCAGGTCCTAATGACCGGGCCACTGATGCTTCGGTAGCCTATGACGTCAGGCATGGAGTGTGGCTCATCTCATCGTTAACGCTTTTGGAGGCAGGTGGCGTTCACGGCAATAGCGTTGTGACCAGCCGTTCAACTGATGGTCTCACGTGGAGTAATCCCTTCACGACAGCTACCGGGAGCGATCTGGATAAGAACTGGATCGTTTGTGACAATACGGCGACAAGTCCCTTCTACGGCCACTGTTACACACAATGGGATAATCATGCAGCCGGCAACCTTCTCCAAATGAGTACCTCTACTGATGGTGGTCAAACATGGAGTGCCCCGGCGACCAATAATACCGGAGTCATCGGGGGACAACCCGTTGTGCGCCCGGATGGTACCGTGATTGTGCCGATTGATAACGCCAACGAGACCGCTGTAGGCGCCTTTAATTCCACGAATGGGGGGGCCAGTTGGAGCGCGGTCACCACCATCGCAACGATCAAGCATCATACCGTGGCAGGGAATCTGCGCGAAGGTCCGCTCCCATCAGCCGAGATTGATGGGACGGGGACGGTCTATGTTGCCTGGAATGACTGTCGTTTTCGCCGTGGCTGTAAAACAAATGATCTTGTCCTCAGTCATTCGCTCAATAGCACCGGTACCTCCTGGTCTTCCGTAAGCCGGGTACCGATTGATGCGACCAACAGTGGCATTGATCATTTCATTCCTGGCCTGGCCGTCAACAAGGCGACCTCGGGGAGTACGGCTCAACTTGGTTTGACCTATTACTTCTACCCATCTCGCAGCACACAATTGAGTGTTGGCTTCATTTCCTCGGCAAACGCGGGGAGTACCTGGAGTGCGCCGCAGACCATCGCTAGTGGGATGCCAGTTGGTTGGACAGCGACTACAACCCAGGGACGCATGGTTGGCGATTATATCTCCACTTCGTATGATGCGAATGGACTGGCACATGGCGTCTTCGCCACCGCCTCTGCCCCAACCAGCGGCACGAACTGCTCAGACGTACCCGACAATTGTGCTGAACCGATGGATACCTTCACCTCTGGCCTTGCAGCTGGTGGCAGCGCCTCCTCGGCTGGTAATCCTGTCTTATACGGCGGTAGCGGCGGTAGCGGCAGTAGTTTGTGGAAGGTGGTTGATAATAATGGGAGTAAGCACCGCGACTAGCCGAGTCGTTTGAGCAAAGCACTATGACTATAGGCTGCCGGAGATTGCTGCTGAAAAGAAGTGTCATCCCTGATGTGGCGAGAGAACCAAAGATAGTCGAGGGCGGTAGGTTAACCACAATCGACTGAGGGCAGCCTGGAAGCCATAAAGAAAGCGGAGTTGAGAGGTCTCGACTCCGCTTTCCTGTGTGATAACGTCAGCAGCGCAGGAGCTAGTGCGGAACTCAATGGACGTAAAAAATAGGGAGCCAGGTTTCTGACTCCCTAAAAAATGATACAGTTGTTACGAAACTCAAACTACAAATAACGCACTACGAGAAGCACTACTCGCCGCACTACGAGCAAAGACTCCAAGTATCAGCTTGAAAACGCTATTGAAGTGGAACTTATTTGCTCCACATTTATAATAACGTAGGAGAATCAAGAATTGTAACACAAGTTGTTTTTGAACGGCGATTAGCTTTCGGTAAACATACTCTTCGATATTGCTTATCTTTTGTAGCATGGTAGAATTAAGAAGCAACGTAGTCCATAGACGCTTTTTTTACCTTAACACTAAAGGTATGCCCTATTCTTGTATCCCTGCCGTCCACGAGGGGAGATATGTATTTATGACGAAATACGCCTTTGTTATTGACCAGCGCAAATGCATCGGCTGTCATGCCTGTACCGTGGCTTGTAAGGCCGAACACGATGTTCCTATCGGAGTCTATCGCACGTGGGTCAAGTACATCGAGAAGGGCGAGTTTCCGAATTCACGGCGCTATTTTCTTGTTAACCGCTGCAATCACTGCACTGATGCCCCCTGTGTCGCTATTTGTCCTACTCGGGCTCTCTTTAAGCGCAGCGATGGCATCGTCGATTTCGACTCAAGCCGTTGTATTGGTTGTAAGTCGTGCATGCAGGCTTGCCCCTATGATGCCCTCTACATAGATCCCTACAGTCAAACCGCTGCCAAGTGCAACTATTGTGCGCACCGAACCGAGGTCGGGTTGGAGCCAGCATGTGTTATCGTCTGCCCGGAACAGGCGATCATCGCGGGCGATATGCATAACCCGGATACTGAGATTGCCAGGATTATCGCCCGTGAGCCGGTACGTGTGCGCAAGCCAGAGCAGGGAACACGGCCTAACGTCTACTATTTAGGTGCAGAGGAGGCAGCGATCAATCCCGAGGTCGCGCTCGAGGAATTGCCAAATATGACTATGTGGAGTACGCTGCTCAAGCCACATCACGCGGATGAAAGTATGATTGATATGGCCAGATCGCTGCGAGCGTCGCGTACTCCCAGGACTCTCAATCCGCTCAAACCCTATCAGCCATCCAGGGCAACTGAGCCAGCGGGACGAGAGCCTGCCGGCGCGCGTGTTGTCTATGATACTCCCAAGAATACTGCACCATGGGGGTGGAAGGTATCGGCCTACCTGGCGACCAAGTCACTAGGGGCGGGCGTGATGATAGTTGCTGCCCTGACTCTGGCACTCAATGGATTGCAGGGAACGCTCAGCAGCACTATGAACGCTCTACTCGGTATTGGCGCGCCGGTGATGGGCGGGCTGTTCATTGCCATTACACTGGTATTGCTTATTGCCGACCTGAAGCGGCCCGATCGTGCGCTTTTCCTCGTAACCAGGCCAAATCCTACTTCCTGGCTCGTCTGGGGCGGTTATATACTGGGTGCCTTTGGCCTGATCGAAGCGGCATGGTTTGCTGCGGCAGTCTTCAGCTTCTCTAATGTGATACGTGGGCTGCTTCTCCCGGCCGCCCTGTTTGCAGCAGCGGCTGCTGGCTATAGCGCCTTTCTCTTTGGACAGGCCGAGGGGCGCGACTTCTGGCAAAGTCCCCTGATGTTACCAATTCTCATTGTACAAGCTATTCTCGCCGGGGCGGCAGGGCTCGGGCTGCTCTCCTGGGCATTGGATGCCGGCAGTACCATGAGCAATTTGTTCGCCGTCGTTTTACTCGGTGCAATTGTGCTGCACGTTCTCCTGGTTTTTGTCGAAGTTTTCGGCGCGCATAGCAATAGTCACGTGGCTGCTGCCGCTCGTTACATGAGTAGAGGTGGCCTGAAAGATACATTTTGGGGACTATTTTTCGTGGTTGGCTCCCTTGTTCCTATAGTCATGTTGTGCATTGCGTTGTTGGTACCTGTTGCCCAGCCAGTCCTACTCGCTTTGGCAGGAATTATTGCCCTGGTGGGCCTTTACGCCTACGAGCATTGTTTTGTAGTCGCTGGACAGGTTGTACCGCTTAGTTGATGTGAGCGCCTGGAGCAGTTATATGACAGAAATACCTTTACGGCAACATATTGCGCCGGGCGGGGAGCCGATGACGGTTCGTGACCTGGCCTCGTGTCCGCCGCCGGAACGCTGGCACGATTGGGTCGAATACGATGCCAGGGCATGGCCGCGCAAGGTAGAGAAGCACTACGAGATCATTCCGACCATCTGCTTCAACTGCGAGGCGGCTTGTGGTCTGATGGCTTACGTGGACAAAGAGACGGGACGGGTCAAAAAATTTGAGGGTAATCCCTATCATCCTGGCAGTCGAGGGCGCAACTGTGCCAAAGGACCAGCCACCATCAACCAGGTCAACGATCCCGAACGTATCTTGTTTCCTTTGAAACGCGTAGGGAAGCGTGGTGAGGGCAAGTGGGAACGCACAACATGGGACGAAGTACTGGAGACCTTTGCCAGCAAAATCCGAGCCGCCATTGTTGAAGGTCGTCGCGATGAAGTCATGTATCACGTTGGTCGGCCTGGGAATGACGGTTATATGGAGCGCGTCCTGGGCGCCTGGGGCGTGGATGGTCACAATAGCCATACCAATGTCTGCTCGTCCTCTGCTCGTTTCGGCTACCAGGTATGGTGCGGCGCTGATCGTCCCTCGCCCGACCACGCCAATGCACGCTTTATTTTGCTTATCAGTTCGCATCTAGAAACGGGCCATTATTTTAATCCGCAGGCCCAGCGTATCATCGAGGGCAAGATGAAGGGAGCCAGACTGGCGGTTATGGACCCGCGCCTCTCAAATACGGCCAGTATGGCCGATTACTGGCTGCCAACCTGGCCGGGGTCAGAGGCGGCGGTGCTGCTGGCGATGGCGCGCATTATCCTGGTTGAGAGACTCTATAACCGTGAGTACATGCGGCGTTGGGTCAACTGGCAAGAGTATATGGCGGCCGAGCATCCTGGCGAGGTGCAAACGTTTGATCGCTTCATCGAACTGCTGATTGAGCTTTATGACGAGTATACACCGGCTTTTGCTGCTCAAGAGAGTGGCCTGTCCGAGGAAATAATTGGTGATATCGCCCGGCAGATTGGTCACGCTGGTACTGCCTTTGCAGCGCACACGTGGCGTGCTGCCTGTGCCGGAAATCTTGGTGGATGGCAGGTTGCGCGTGCCCTCTGGTTTCTCTCTGTACTCACCGGCAGTATTGGTACGCCCGGCGGAACCGCCCTTAACAGCTGGAACAAGTTCGTTCCTGCGCCGTTTCTCAAGCCCAAACCATCCGAAGTGTGGAACGAACTGCTCTTCCCGCCGGAGTATCCCCTGGCCAACTACGAAATGAGCATCCTGCTCCCCTACTTTTTAAAGGAGGGTCGCAGCAAGCTTGCTGCCTATTTTACCCGTGCCTACAATCCCGTGTGGACAAATCCAGACGGGATCAGCTGGATAGAGATGCTTACTAATGAGCAGCAGGTTGAGTTACACGCAGCCCTGACTCCTGTCTGGAGTGAGACGGCATGGTACGCGGACTATGTATTGCCGATGGGAGTGGGCAGTGAACGGCACGACCTGATGAGCCAGGAGACCCATGCAGCTCGCTGGATTGGCTATCGCCAGCCTGTGTTGCGCGTCTATAAAGAGCGGCATGGAGAACCTGTGCAATATACTTATCAAGCCAACCCGGGCGAGGTTTGGGAAGAGGACGAGTTCTGGATAGAGCTCTCCTGGCGCATCGACCCCGATGGAAGCCTGGGTATTCGTAAATACTTCGAGTCGCCATATCGCCCCGGCGAAAAACTTAGCATTGAAGAATACTACCGCTGGATCTTTGAAAATAGTGTGCCTGGCCTGCCAGCAGCGGCAGCCAGAGAAAACCTGACACCTCTGGAGTACATGCAGAAATATGGCGCCTTTGAAATTCCCCAGGAGCTTTCTCCCGTCTTCTCGCTCAATGAGCGGGAATTGGAACCTGTTGAGCTGAAAGGCACACAAATTGACGAGCATGGTGGTAAAATTATCAACAATGGGACGACAATCGGTGTGATGATCGATGATAAAGCGTGTGAGGGCTTTCCCACTGTCTCGCGCAAGCTGGAGTTTTACTCTGTTACACTCAAGGAGTGGGGTTGGCCTGAGTATGCTACACCAGGCTACACCCGTAGTCATGTTCACCCATCTGTCATCGATCACGAACGGGGCGAATACCTGCTTATCCCCACGTTCCGCTTACCCACACTGATCCATACACGCTCAGGCAACGCCAAGTGGCTTTACGAAATATCGAATGCCAACCCGGTATGGGTCCATCCGATTGATGCCGAACGCATTGGTATCGAGACAGGTGATCTTTTGCGAGTCACGAGCGAGATTGGCTACTATGTCAATCGAGCGTGGATTACCGATGGTATCCGCCCTGGTATTGTGGCATGTTCGCATCATCTCGGTAGATGGCGCCTGGCGAGAGGCACAGGTACGGACCGCTGGTCTTCGGCTCTGGTAGAACTGGGGAAGGAAAGCAACGGCGTATGGCGTATGCGACAACTGGAGGGGATACGTCCTTTTGAGAGCAATGATCCAGACTCCGCCCGTATTTTCTGGCGTGAGGGCGGTGTACATCAAAACCTGACCTTTGCTGTCCATCCCGATCCGGTCAGTGGCATGCATTGCTGGCATCAGAAAGTGACGGTCGAGGTCGCTCATCCAGGGGACCGCTATGGCGATGTGTATGTCGATAGTCGTAAGGCTCACGAGGTGTACCGGCAGTGGCTTGCTATGACACGCCCGCAAGTAGACCGTCCTGATGGCCTGCGTCGACCTTTATGGATGATTCGTCCCTATCGTCCGGCGACAGGCGTATTTAAACGGTAATTTGAAAAATTTGGAGGGTAATCTGTGGTTTATCCATTTCCGCATTGGTATAATTCCCTGGGATAAAAGGACCAGCGCCAGGTTCACATGTAACTTCAACCCGTATGTCTTACCAGATAGACAGACAGGCAGAGATGAATTTATCACATTCTCTCGGCAGCGGCCCAACAAGAATCTGGGAAAGGAAAAAACGATGCAAAGAGAAGTATACGTCGCAAAACAGGCGACACATTTCTGGTTCTCATTACTGGTATTCGGTGCACTCGTTCTGCTTTTAGCAGCCTGCGGCAGCAGTTCAGGTTCTGGGACGTCAGGCACGACTCCAACGGCTACCAGCGCTCAAAATACTACTCCGACAAGCAGTGGGTATGGAAGATACGGCAACGGGAGCACAACACCAACAGCCAGCAGTTCCAGCAATCTCATCAAGACGTCAACGGCGACGGTGAGTGGCAAGTCGGAGTCCATTCTCACCAATGCCCAGGGCATGACGCTCTACTACCGTACCACCGATACGCCACCGACGACGGTGTGTAGTGGTGGCTGCGCAGGAGCCTGGCCCCCGCTCGTCGCCACCGGCTCCAGTGCACCCACCAGCGCGACGTCCCTGCCAGGCAAGTTATCCATTGTGGCGGACGCCAATGGCAACCAGGTCGCATACAACGGGCACCCGCTCTACACCTTCTCAGGGGATACGGGAGCGGGCCAAACAACTGGTGAGGGGGTTGGTGGCATATGGCATGTCGTCACACCAAGCCTCTCGTAAGAGCAGGGTTTTCCCTGGCCTTGAGAATCTCATAGGCCATCTCGCGTTCTTCTAAACCGGAGAAAAAAATGAGCAAGACCAAGCGGTCTTGCTCATTTTTTTCTCCGGTTTGTTGGAGACCTCGCTTATGATATTTCGGCGGCAAGCGCTGGCAATGATATAATAAGCACATAGGGAAGACTTCTCGCCGCCTGCGGCGGCTCGTCGTGAAAGGGAGGACAACGATGTACTTTAAACAACTGGTCAAAGAAGATTTAGGTTGTGCCACCTATATTGTAGGCTGTACCACTGCAGGAGTATGTGCCGTGGTCGACCCTCGCCTGGATACGGTAGACGATATTTTGGAGCTAGCAGCAGCCAGGGGGATGCGGGTGACAGCGGTAATCGAGACCCACAACCATGCCGATCATATTTCTGGCCATGGAGAAATTGCGCGTCGTACAGGTGCGACCATCTGTATTCATGAACTGGCGGAGGCTGGATATCCTCATGAGAAGCTGAAAGACGGGGATGAGCTTGAGTTTGGAGTCGCAAAGCTGCGTGTCATCCACACCCCTGGTCATCGCCCAGAACATATTGCCCTGGCGGTCTCGGATACCAGCCGCAGTGATGATCCCTGGCTTGTGCTCACCGGAGATTCTCTATTCATCGGTGATGTTGCCCGGCCTGACCTGGCTGTGCCAGGTGAGAAGGGAGCCAATGCACTTTATGACAGTATCTTTGATCGTCTTTTACAGCTTGAAGATGGCGTTGAAGTTTATCCAGCGCATGTAGCGGGCTCATTGTGCGGGCGCGGCATGAGCGCCAGGACAAGTTCAACCATTGGTTACGAGCGCAAACATAATCCAGCGGTTGTACCACGCCCCCGATCTACCTTCATTGCCGATATCAATGAGAACCTGCCGGAGCGTCCCCCCAACATGTTCAATATTGTCGAACGCAACCGTGGCGACTATAGCCATCAAGCCTCTCCGCTGGCGCCTCTGCCGCATGAGCCACTTGCCTTTCAACGAGAGGTGGAAGGTGGAGGACTGGTAGTCGATACCCGTTCGCCCACCCAGTTTGGTGAGGGACATATTCCGGGTGCATTACAGGTATACTTGCGGGGCTCCGCTTTTGCCACGCGGGTGGGCTTTGTGGCTTCACCAAAAAGTCGTCTTTTGCTGGTGGTTAAGGATGAACGAGATTTGCACGATGCCGTTGTCCAACTTGCAGTGGTGGGTTTTGACCAGGTGGTGGGTTACCTGGACGGGGGCATGAGCGCATGGCAAGAAGCCGGTTTACCAGTGCAGCAACTGGAGCAGATGCCGGTTGAGAGGCTACATTCACTGAGACATGAACTGAATATACTGGATGTGCGTGATGAGGATGAATGGGAAGAGGGACATATCAGGGGAGCCAGGCATATTCCCTATTACTCTATCGAGCAGCACATTAAAGAACTGGATGACTCACGACCCCTGGGCGTGTTGTGTGCCAGCGGTCAACGTAGTGCGCTCGCCTGTTCCATCCTTCAAAGACATGGTTTTACGGAGTTGTTCAATGTGGAGGGTGGTATGGATGCCTGGAAAAAGGAGGGATTTGAGGAGGTGTCAAGTACCAACGTCCCGTAAAGGGGACGGGCTTGTAGCTACCGACGTACCGGCGCTACTATTGGCTGCTTGACGGGCAGCCAGCGCAATATTGGTTGCGGAATTGAAGTCAGCGTGGGCAGAGAACCCGCAGCGCTGACAGCGAAAGGAGGACTGGCTGTG
>WNGM01000987.1_pt1 | contig 28400 bp, 26 predicted proteins | sample 5400571 | NCBI WGS metagenome assembly WNGM01 (sample SAMN13153378, study PRJNA577476) | soil metagenome | isolation source: 100 cm soil or saprolite under Garry oak tree replicate 2 | place: USA:California | collected 2016-06-15 | reverse complement strand
AACCCACGTCCCTGGCATCCCAGACGGCGACCAAGCCACCAACATGCAGCGCGCATAGCAAGATCATCCAGGCTGGCAGCAGAATGTCAGACCCAGATGTGAACATAGAGCCTGGTGAAGTGTGAATACCTCCTGGTGGAGCTATGGGGATTCGAACCCCAGACCTCTTGCATGCCATACACACTCCGGCCATCGCCCCTCGTCGCCCTGCATCGCCCGGCATCGCGCTGACCTGCCGCGATAGTCGCCGGACGCGGCCTGGAGTCGCCTGGCGTCGGGCGACGTTGGCTCCCAACTTGGCTCCCATGAACTCGTTAACGCCACTAATGTTCGAACCGTCGAACTGCCCCACGGGCGCCCGGCACTGCGGTGCCATGGCTGGACTCGACTGTGCGATGGTGACCGGCACGGTGCCGTGCCTGATCTCCAGCGCGAGCGCAGGCATCTGTTCCATCCGGTGTGCCCTATCCCCGCAAGCACCCGGCTCTCCTCGCCCGCGCTGCGAGGCCTGCTGCGCACGCTACCTGTCGCCGGGAGCGCTTATGCTGGGCTCTGATTTCGATCCGCCGGGAGCTGCCGATGACCGCACCGCGCGCCAGCCTTCCGCAGCACCTGCCTCGCCCGGCTTGCACCCCGGCGGCGATCCGCGCCGTGCTAGCAGCGAACGCCGATGCCGCCTGCTGCAGCGCTACGACAGCGACCTGGACGCCGCGTTCGAGCGTGCCCGCCAGCACGGCGACCTGACTCCCCTGGTGGTAACGATGCGGCGCTGGTGGTTCGAGGCAGATACCTGGCGCAACCCCGACGCCCAGCGCACGTTCCTGGCCCGGGTACACCAGTACCGGCGCGAGGGCTCCCCCTAGCCCGAACGAACAGATGAGCTGACCGGAGATCCGCGCGCGGTACGGCTCCATAGTTCGGACTTCCGCAGCCGTCCCCCCTGCCCCGCGCGCTGAACTGTGACAAGCCAGCACGCTAGCCCGCGGAACGGCGTGCCCTCTTGCACCGACACGCCAGACGCGCGCAACATCAACCTTTACGGAAACCGCAGCAGAGTCGACGGCAGATCGCTACGGCTGGCCGTGCTGGGACTGAGCTGTCGCCGCTAAGTGCTAGGCATGGCCCCATATGCCATTCACCTGGGATAATAAGAGCCTGAAGGTGCTGAGCGTCGCTTCATTCCTGGCTATGTTGGCTCCCCGTCTGGCTCCCGCAGGACGATCGCCGGTGGGTCCTTATCTCAGGCGACGACGGGACCTAGATCACGGGCTCAAGTCCCAATTCCGATTGACCTGGCAAGACTCTTCGCGCCCAGGGTGGAGATGGAGCTGCTCAGGACGACGCCGACGATCCGGCGCGGACAGGAACTCGCAGCCAGACCGGCAGTCAACCGTGACGTCCCGCTCTCGGCACGTGAACCCGCGCCTGCGGGGCTGCGGCGCGCGGTCGCCTAGTGCGCGGCCTCGTACTGCCTCATCACCTCGGCGCTGATCCGCCCTCGCTCCGAGACCGCCAGGCCCGCGTCCCGCGCCCAGGCCCGCACCGCACCGCGGTCCACCCGCGACCCGGCCGCGGTGCCCGCGCCGGGCCGGCGGCTGCCACGGCCCACCCGCCGGCCCGCCGCGATGAAGGGAGCCAGCGCTCCCGCCAGCCGGGCCCGGTTCGGCTGCGCCAGGTCGATCTCGTAGCTGACGCCGTCCAGGCCGAAGGCGACCGTCTCGGCGCCCTGCGACCCGTCCAGGTCATCGGTGATCACCACGGACACATTCCTCGCCATGGCGCCAATTGTCCGAAACAGCCCCGGCGCGCGCAACGTGACACACCGCAACTAGACACAGCGTGATGAAGTCCGGCGATCCCTCAACCCAACCGCGAGCAGCACCAACCCGGGCAGTTCGAGGTGCGACGGAGCAGCCCGGGTCACGCTGCGTCACCGGCACTGAACCACGACCAGCGTGCGCGGCCTCCAGAGCGCACGATCGGCGCGGTCAACTAAGCTACCGATGTGAAGACGCCGTGGTCGGATCGGAAGACCGAGAACTACGGGGGAGAGGGGCGCGTGCTCCGATCACACGGACTGCGGCGTGCAGCCCTCGACGAGTTCGAGGCGTGCCTCGGGTGTGGCTTGGCGGCACAGGACGGGCCTGTCTGCGAGGCGGAGGTAGTCGAGGACCATGCTCACAGGCGTGTCTGGGCTGATCGGGCACGGGTCGTCAGGGCGGTAGCTGTCCTTCGCGTGCCTGGACCTCGGCGAATGCGGGGCCATGACAAACATCACGAGAGCGTCGCTGTCCGCGACTGCTACGTGCATCGGACCGTTGGCCGTCTTGAACTGCTCGAACAGCTCTGCCATGGTGTCGTCAGGCAAGGCCGCAACGATCACGTGGTCGCCCGACTGGTTCGCCAGCGTCTCGTCCCTGAATGCCTTGTGGCGGATGGCGTCCAGGACTCGATGCGCGACTGCTGCTCTCCGCGCTTCCCTAGATCCCATCCCGCCACCTTGCCACATGCTCACTCCAGCATGTAATCACAAGTATCTCTGCAAGTTGATAGCCAGAGTCAACGTCATTAAGGCAGGTAATCGGCTTAATCACCTCCCGGTCCGCGTAAGTTCGAGTTCTGTAGTAGAAGTGCGCATGTACCTCGTTGTGGCAGGTGTCGACCTTGACGACGTTCCACCAGTCACCGTCGTGGAGTACCTGTGCGAGCAGGCAGAAGTCGAGCATCCGGTCGGACTCGCCGGACTGGGTCCAACCCTTGATGCGGCTACGGCTCGATAGCCGGAAGTCGATGAGGTAGCGCTCCCCCTGACCCGGATCGGGCTTGTGCCACGGCTCCTGTGGTGCTGGGGGATCGTAGAGCGGGAGACTGCGCTCCCGGTTCTGCACGCGACCTTTGTTCTTGGTCACCCGGAAAGCCTAGAGCTACAGGGCTCTCCCATGCTGCGACTTTGACGCTTACAGCGTACCGTGTCGTCCGATTGTCTGATCTAGTGAGACAGCAGGCGCAGCTCAGGCACTACGCACCGGGGTGCTCGGCCTCCACAGGGTATCGCGGGAGCCGCTCGGTTTGCTCCGTGTCCGGGTTGTGACTCCAGGTGACATCCGGTCTCCAGCCCTCTCAGCGTGGGGGATCTTGGTTCTTGGTTCAGGCGCTACCAGAGGCTGTCGCGGGCTTCTTGGTGCTGGGCGGCCGGGAGGAGCTGGTCGGCCCCGGCCTGGCGTGCCGTGTGCCAGGCGCTACTGCAGAGCGCCGATGACGTCGGCCGGGCCGGCTAGGTCCGGTCGGGAAGCGCATGGAGGTCGGGCGGGTTCACCGCGGCCTGGATGGCTCGCGGCTCTCCCTGGCGCAGGCGCGTTCGAGCGAGATGACAGGCTACGCCGACGGACGAGCACAACGCTGACAGCCGGGCACATCGGTAGTCAGTCCTTTAATTCAAGCGTTGGCGCCGATGTTCGCTGAGCGTCAACGATCGGTCGCTGTGTGCAACAGCGGCGGTGATCTACGGTAGCCACCAACTACGACAGCGAACTAGCGATTAACGCCGGGATCTGGCGAGCCTTTCGTGTCGGCCAGGATCTGCTCGAGGTAGTAGAGGAATACCTGTTCGGTGATGATTCGTACGCCGAGCTGCCGGGCCAAGTTCGCCTTTCCTGACTGGGACCAGGGGTCTGCCGCGACGAGGAGCGCCGTCTGGGCGCTGACTGAACTCGTCACGCGCAGCCCGGCTTCGGCGGCCAGGGCCATGATCTCTTCCCGGCTGGTCGTCATATCGCCGGTCAGCGCGATACGGGCGCCGGCCCGCAGGCTCGTCTCCCACCGTCGCATGGACTGCTGCGACGGGTCTCGGGTCTGGTCCAGGACAGCGAGAGCGTCGTCGGCGGGCACGCCGAGGAGACCGGCGACCTCGCGCAGGTCCGTGCGCTCAAGATCGGTGATCTTGCGGTCGCACCAGGCAGCCGTCGCCACGTGGATGAGGTACTCGCGGTGGGCGCGGAACGCGCTGTCCCGGGTCAGGCCCAGTTCTGCTGCCAGCGCGGACAGCTCAGCTGCCTCGTCGTCGGTGACGATGCGGTCCTCCAGCACCCGGTCCAGGACGGCGAGGTAGGCGTCCACTTCCGCGGAGGTGCCCCTGGGCAGCCGGTCTACGAGGTCGGCCAGAGGCGGCCGCTGCGCCGCGACACGCACGCTCTGCTGGCCGCGGGTGAGCGGGCGGAACTCCGCGTAGCCGGGCGCGGGCATCCAGGAGGCCAGGGCCGCCGCGCCGAGCGCCTGGTCCCACGAGCGGGGCAGCTGGCGGTGCGCGGCGCGATAACAGGCGAGCAGCCGCGCGGCAGCGCGGGCATCGTCCAGCGCGCTGTGCCACCGCGGCTTGGGGATGTTGGCTGCGGCGCAGCAGGCGGCGAGGTTGCGGCCGGGCAGGTTCGCCAGGTAGTAGCTGGCTAGCTGCATCGTGCACATCACCGGCGGCGGCGGCATGCGCGCGCCGCAGCGATTGAACTCGGCCTCCAGGAAGCGGGCGTCGAACGGGACGTTGTGCGCCACCAGAACATGCCCGGACAGCAGCTGCCAGATCGTGGACGCGGCGTCCGCGAAGGCAGGACCATGGAGCACATCAGCAGCCCGGATGCCGTGGATCCGGGTCGGGCCGACATCCCGGCCCGGGTTGATCAGCGTGCTGAACTCCCCCGTGATCTGACCGTCGGCGCTGAGATGCACGACAGCGGCCTCGACAACGCGGTCGGTTCTCGAGCACAGGCCCGTGGTCTCGAGGTCGACCATCGCGAACCCACCGAATGCGGCAGCCTGCTTCAGCCGCACGTCAACCTCCGCTAGCTCATTGTCGCCTTCGAGACGACCTGGGCCGATAGTAATGCTGGCAAGACGTCGTCAAAGGCCATTCGGCCGCGAGCGTCCCCGCTTCGCCGGGCACGCGTTGGTGCATTATTTCAAGTATCGGCTTACGGGTGGCAGCCGAATGACCTGTCAGTCACCAATCGGTCACCGCGTGTTGCAGCCTGATGTTGTAAGGCGCGGCCCGGGCCGGCGCGCAGGCGCCTTAGAACACTCCGGAGCGGTCATTGCCGTTTTCAGGTTCCGGCGCCGAGGCAGAAGAAGGATTCATTCCGACATGAATGCATCGAGAAGGCCCTGAATCTCACCTGGCGGCGCTGACATCGCTCGGGCGATCGCGACGCCGTCGACGCGCTTGTTGTAGCCCCGGCCAGCGAATTGGCGGAATACGGCGGTGAGGATCTCCTCGCCTGGAGCGATCGTCAGCAGATCGTTCCCGGTGTGGTTGGCGACATCGACCTCAGCGGCCGCCCACGCAGCTTCCACCTGCGAGCGCAATTCGCCCGCGGTCATGAGCCGCTCGAGCAAGGATGCGGTGACGGTTGCCTCGTCCGCGCCGTCTTTGGCGAGCTGCTGCCTCAGCCTGTGTTCCATCAGGGGCCGCGCGGGCTGTATCTGATTGCAGACCCGGTTGACGACGATCTTCCTGCGCAATCCTTCCGCTGTTTGGCCGACGAGCTGCGCCACGTCCTCCCCTAACACCGGGACCTCCTTCGCATCGCGGTCATCATGTGGCATCGTGCTAGCCAAGCCGAGTCGACAGCTTCGCCGATCCAGGCGCAGCACATCGGGCCCGATGTGGGCATGCCCGCTGGCGTGCCTAACGACTTGAGCGGTAGCGCTCCGTAGCCGTGACCTACTTGCTGCCGCACGCCGAGGGCTCGATATGGCGTGGTCTATGGCTTCTTGGCATTGCTCTCCGGCTGATGACGAATAGAAAATATGCGTACGGATCTTCAGTAAGTCCATTGAACTCCGCGCGTTCGGAAAGTTGGGCCCGCTGATCGCCGATCTGCGCGGTTGTCCGTTGGGCGGTGCTGACGCGGGGTTCCGGTGGCTCGCTGCCCTTGATGCTGTGTTATTCGGGGGAGTTGGTTGCTGGCGGGCGGGCACGCGCGCGGTGACCGGTGCCATCAGCCAGAAATGCGATTCCGGTGGCCTCCATGTTCCCAAGGTAGAGACTTTCGTCGGACCTGTAGCCCACCGGGCGCTCATCCAGCACGATACCTATGTCCGGCAATCACCTCCTGATCCTGGATAGCGGGCCGGGGGCGCGTTGTCACCTCGTGCCACAACTGGCCAGCATAACCAGTGACGTGGTCAACAAGGGGAGGTATTCCCTGTGAGCTGTACGTTTCCTGGGTACTCGTCGCGAGTACCGCGGACGTCGTAGGCATTGTTGTTGTCGAAGCAGTCCGCCCAGCCGCTGCCATCGACATGCTGATGCATCCACACACGGAAGCCCCATCCATTTGTTAGGACATGAACATCCAGGCCTTGAGTGTTGTAGGTGCCTCCCCCTTGGAAGCAGTAAGGCGCACCGTATGGCTGAATCCACGCGAACGGACCGTTGACTGAACATTGGTCAGCCCCGAAGTGAGGTGGGTTTGACGACGGGCATTGGGAACTGTTATTTGAGATATAGATGTTGCCAGGATTCTGGTCACGACCCGTCACGAAATATGTATTACCATGATTGTAGCAGTCCGCCCAGCCACTTCCGTCGTAGTACTGGTGGAGCCAGACACGTTTTCCGGTCGAATTTGCGATCCACGTGACCGGTCCTCCGATCGCATTAGTAGTCCCGGCTCCCTGCATGCAGACTCCCACGACCCCTTGTACCCACACGAAAGCGCCGTAGTGCGGACACTGCGCTCCCACATTGATGGTTGCTGGGGCACGAGGTTGCAGTCTCAATGCCGCAGAAGATGCCGATAGTGTCGTTGTTTTCATTCCGCCGGCGATCGAGGTGGCGGCGCCATTCGCCGTGATCGCAGTGGTGCTATTGGTGACCGATGCGGGCGCAGTGACTGCTGCGGCGCAGATCGTCGTTATAGCGATCGCGCAGGTGATCGCAAATAGCATCTTCAATCCGCGTTTCGACGGCTTCGGTTCCTGCATCTCTTCCCTTCCTTCCAGTCGCTTCCTTCTTTGGTTCGACGCCGCTGGCAGTCAGCGCCCACTGGTGCGGTGGCTCAATCGGCGTGGAACCCATCGGAGGTCACTGGCCGAACATGAATCATGCGCACGGCCGAGGCGCGCGACTCGCGGGTGGGCGCGCCATCACCACCACCGTGCCAACCCAGAAGCCCGGATCCTTCGGACGGCCAGGGCCCACCGGTAGACGTCCACGGCAAAGCTAACGCCGTGAGGTGAGTCGACTGGCTCGGCGCTGCCGGGGGACGCGGCGCCGAGCCAGCCGATCCGGACCCACGGATTAATCCCGCGGGCCGAGAAGGATACCCTCCAGGAGTTGCACGGCTGTCTTGGGGGTGGTGCGCCGCAAGGTCGCCCGCCCTTCACCTACACCTACCCTCGCTTCTCCTGGTGCGGTTGTGGCATCTGTCAGTGTTGCCTTGGCTGCTAGCGCCGCGTTAGCCTGACCGCGCTAACAAGGGTGGCTGGCCCGGTGGAGGCGGAAATGGGCTGCTCGGGCCGCTGGTGGTGAAGAGCGGTAAGCGGTGGTATCTTCGAGCTGAGGCAGCCTTTCGTCCGGAAATGGACGAAGGGCGGCCCGCCGGAGTTCCCCGGCGTGTCCGGCCCCGGTCATGCCGCCATCGCTTGGTGCTCAGCCGCTGGTTCTGGTCGCGCACAGCAATGCTGGGGTATTCGTCCGGTGATCGCGCGCGGCATGGCTCAGCCGGTTGCTTGCTGCATCTTCGCCGACGCCTCGCTGCCTGGCTCCGGCGGCCACGTGCCGGTGGTCGGGGAGGAGTTCGTGACGTTCCTGCGGGGCCTAGCCGGCGCGGACGGGCGGCTGCCCCGGTGGACCGACTGTGGGACGAACACGACGTCGCACCGCTGTTCCCGAACCCGCAGGCCCGTGGGGCAATCACCTGCGAGCAGCCCCGGCTGCCGCTGGAATACTTCCTGGAGCAGGTACCAGTGCCCGCCGGATCGGACGCCCATCGCTGCGCCTACCCGGTGTTCAGCGCCCCGTACCAAGACTAGGCGGCCCAGGCCCGCCAGCGCGGCTGGCCCGTCCGGTCAGTGCCCGGCGAGCACCTGCACCAGATCGTCAACCCCGACCGCGTGGCCCACGCCCTGCTGGCCCTCGCAGATCTCGCACCACCATGACCGCGCCCGCAGGCCAGCGTTTGAGCGGCCACGGCCGCCCGCACTCGCTCACCAACTCCGGGTGTGCTGTCAGGTACCAGCGGGATAGCTTGCTCCGCGCGCCAGCACGGTTCGCGGTCGTGTGGCCGTATCGACCTGAAGTGGCCCCGTCGTGACGGCTTGAGCTGGCCCCGGTTGAAGCGCGTGCGTCTCGGCAACCGGGAGCGGTCGCATCGCTATGTGATGATGTCTGGGTGACCGATGAGGTTCTGGCTGATCAGGTTGATTACTACCGTCGCCGGGCGGGTGAGTACGACGTGACGGCGTATGGCGATGTGGCGGCGGCTCGTGCGCGTATCGCGCGACTGGTCGGGGAGATGCGGCCGGTCGGAAGCGTGCTGGAGATCGCGTGCGGGACTGGCTTGTGGACGGAGGCGCTGGCGGGGCTGGCTGACACGGTGACGGCGATTGATGCGGCGCCCGAGGTGGTGGCGATCGCTCGTGACCGCGTGCGGCCGGCGAATGTCAGCTTCGAGGTTGCCGACGTGTTCTCGTGGACCCCGGACGCCCGGTTCGACGTGATCTTCTTCTCGGCGTGGCTCTCGCATGTGCCGGCGAATCGGTTCGAACAGTTCTGGCAGTGGTTGCGGGGTCTGCTGGCCGAGGATGGACGAGTGTTGTTCATCGACGAGCACGTCGACGAACGCGAGAAAGAGGCCTATGTCGCGGGCCGGGACGAGGTCGTCGAGCGGCGGCTGCGTGATGGCGGCACGTTCCGCGTGGTCAAGAACTTTGTGGATCCGGCACGGCTGGAGCTCCGGCTGCGTCGGCTGGGTTGGGATTGCGCGATTCGCCGAGATGGCAGCGACTGGGTCTGTGGCGAGGCGCGTCTCGCGAGGTAGCGCGGCTTACTTTCGGTTTCGACCATCAGCACGGCGCTGACGGGCGCGGGCGAGTCGGTAGCTGGTGATGCCGGTCTCGATGATCTGACCGGCGAAGGTGAGCCGGTCCACGATGGCCGAATAAGGCCGCGGGCCGGTGAAGGTCTTGGTCCAGCCGGAGAACGGCTCGTTGCTAGCGATCGCGATCGCTGATCGCTCCTGCCGCTCCGTCAGAATCTGGAACAACAGCTCGGCGCCGCGTCGGTCGAGTTCCATGTAGCCCAGCTCGTCCAGAGCAGGTCGACGCGGCCGTAGCGGGCAATGGTCTTGGAGAGTTGTTTGTCGTCGGCGGCTTCGACCAACTCGTTCACCAGCTTGGAGGCCAGCGTATAGCGGACGCGGTAGCCGGCCTCGGCCGCCGCGGTGCCGAGCCCGATGAGCAGATGCGTTTCCCGGTGCCGGGAGAGAAGGCGACAGACTGCAACATCTGCGGACGGTGCTGCCGTGCGAGGTGCGGGTCAGGTCGAAGACGCATCCGCTGTCGGGGCGGCTGGTGGCTGCGAGGTCGTTCAAGCGGCTCAATGGCGTGCTGTTCCTGGTGATCGAGCTGCCGGACGGTTCGCCGGGCACGATCCCGGCTGATGCGACCGATGTCGTCTGCCCGGCGGAGGACGCTGGCCCGGCAGTGGTGCTGGATGCGAGCTGGTGATGACGTCGGACGGCGGTCATGGCAAGGGCTCGCGGTGAGCGGGCAACGGCGTCAAGCCGGGCTTGACGGCCCGCTGCCGGTGCTGTGCTACTACGCCGCCGACCCGGCCCGGCGGCCGGGCTGCGCGGTGACCGCCGAGGTCGTCATCGGCCCGGTTGCGTTGTGCGGGGCGTGCGAGCGGGCGCGCTCCAGCCTCGGCAAGGGCGTGGCGGCGCGGCGGCTGCCGCCCGGCCCGGCGGTCGACGTGCTGGCCTGGGTCGGCGAGGCTGACGCCGTAGCCGGCCAGGTGCAGGCGCGGCTGGCTGCGGCGGTTCGCCGGGCCCGGCTGCGGGGGCATTCGTGGGCCGAAATCGCGGGGCGGCTCGGGGTCACCCGGCAGGCTGCCCAGCAGCGGTTCGGCCGCGCGGCCGGCCGGTGAGGGCTGACGCGTGGCTGCCCGTGCCCGGCACGGCAACGCAGTAGGTTCACGCGGCTGGCACACCGAAGTCGCCCGGCATTCACGCGTCATCGCCAGCATCCAGGCCCACCTGCAACGACTCAACCCGGACGCCGAAACTGGACACAAGCTATGAATCCGGACACGAGGGCCGGCTAATCGAGCAGTGGTTCGGTGTCCTGACCCGCCGGCTGCTACGCCGCAGCGACTTCACCTCCCGCGACGAGCTGGACGCCAAAATCACCGCGTTCACCATCCGGCACAACAAGAACGCCCGCCCCTACAGGTGGAGCTACGACGCCGACGCGGACCACGCCCGCTACCTCGAGCGCCACCGCCAGCCAGAGACCCTCACCGTCCACCCGCAAGCCGCGTGACCGCAACACACGGTAATCGGAACCCAGTCAGGAACTTACGAGGCGCTGCACTAGTGACCGCCAACCAGAGTCGGGGGGTGCTGCTGGCCGAGCGGCGGATCATCGCCCGGATCCGCGACCGGCGGTTCTATTCGCTCGGCGAGGCGAACGCCGCGGTCAGGGACTGCGTGGCGGAGATCAACGCCCGGCCGTTCCAGAAGCTGGACGGCAGCCGGCAGTCACTGTTCGAGCAGGTGGACCGCCCGGCGCTGCGGCCGCTGCCGCCGGACCGGTATGAGTTCGCGACCTGGCATAAGGCGCGCGTGAGCATCGACCACCACGTCGCGGCGGACAAGCATTACTACTCGGTCCCTTATCAGCTGGCGCGCCAGCAGGTGGACGTGCGGCTGTCGGCGGCGACGGTGGAGATCTTCCGCAGCTCGCGGCGGGTCGCCTCCCATCCGCGCTCGTTCGTGCGGCACGGGCATACCACCGACCGGCGCACATGCCCGAGGCGCACCGCCAGCACGCGCAGTGGACCCCGTCGCGGATCACCGAGTGGGCGGGCAGGACCGGCCCCGCTGCTGCCTCCCTGGTCCAGGCCATCCTGGCCTCCCGGCCGCACCCGGAGCAGGGCTACCGGGCCGTGCTGGGGATCATCCGCCTGGCCGGCCGGTACGGCGACGACCGGGCCGAGGCGGCCTGCGCCCGCGCGTTGCGGCTGCGCGCCTGCTCCTACCGCAGCGTCGAGTCGATCCTGCGCAACGGGCTGGACCGCCAGCCGCTGCCCGGCGACGCGCCCGAACTTCCCCCGCACCCCGCGCACGACAACGTCCGCGGCCCCGGCTACTACACCTGAAGGAGAACGAGATGATGCTCAACGCCACGATCGACGGGCTGAAGGCCCTGCGGCTGGACGCCATGGCCGCCGCCCTCGCCGAGCAGGACGGGCAGGCCGGCTACGCCGGCCTCGGCTTCGACGAGCGCCTCGGCCTGCTCGTCGACCGCGAGCTCACCGCGCGGGCCAGCTGACGCATGGACCGCTGCCTGAAAGCCGCCCGGCTCCGCGTCCCGGAGGCCGTCGAGGACATCGACTTCCGCCACCCCCGCGGCCTGCACCGCGCCCAGATCCCCGACGGCCGCCGCCCTCACCCCTCACGCGGGCACCCGGCCCGGGCGCCAGCCAGCAACGCTATCATCACAACAAGACACGGGACTCAGCAGCAACAACAGTCCCACTCGGGCGAGTCTCCATCAGAGCCGGGGCCACACACTGCTGAGTCTGGCGCGTAGCTGGCTGGCTTCGGGGTGATGCAGGTCGTCGAGGATCGCCAGGGCTTGCCGCCAGGGTTCGCGAGCGGCGCCCGGCATGCCACCGGCCCAATGGGACTCACCGAGGTGGATGAGGGTCTGGGCGCGGAAGTAGGTGTCGCTGACGTCGGTGTAGGCAGCCAGGGCTTGCTGGTAGAAAGCGGTTGCCTCCTGGTAGAGGCCCTTCTGGTGGTAGCTATAGCCGAGGCTGTCGAGGGTTATGGCTTCGCCGAACCGGTGGCCCAGTTCGCGGTGCAGGTCAAGTGCGCGCTGGCAGTAGCTGAGGGCGTGCTGATGGTTGCCAGCCAGGGCGTGATCCCAGCCGACCGCGTTGAGGCAGAAGGCTTGCCCAACCCGGTCGCCGACAGCCTGGCAGAGGCGAAGCGCTCGTTTGGCGTGGCTCAGTGCCTCTCCGTGGCGCTGTTGTTTGTCCAGGGCCACTGCGATGGCATAGTGCGTGCGCGCCCGCCCGGAGTTGTCGCCCAGCTGGCCGAATAGGTCGAGGGCATGGTGGAGGTGCGCGTGCGCGCTGGGGTATGAGCCGAGCTTGATGAGGGCGTTGCCGATGCCCCACTGGGCCCGGGCTTGCCCGTGCTGATCGCCGAGGCGGCACGCGGCGGCCAGGGCGGTGCGCTGCAAGTCGGCGTGCTCATGCCAGCGGCCGGTGCGGCTCAGGTGCGCCCCCATCGTGTCCGGGAGCTGCACGGCATGAACGTCAAAGCCGATACGCACCGCCTCGGATGTCACCGAACGCAGCACGTGGTGCTCTCGCGCGAACCACGCCATCGCCCGGGCATAGGTGTCAAGGCTTTCTGGTACGACGCCGGGCTGGGCCGGGCCGGGCCGGAGGGGCCAGGGCGTCTCATCGATGAGCATCATGCCGGCGGTGGCGGTGTGCAGGTAGTGGTCCAGCATCCGGTGGGAGGCGGCGTGGCACTCAGCTTGGCCCTCGAGTCCGGCGGCTTGCTCACCGGCGTACGCGCGCAGCAGGTCATGAACGGCGTATCTGCCCGGGAGGTGCTCGGCGGCCAGGCTGGCCCCGGTCAGCTCGGACAGCGCCTGGCGTGCCTGGTCGGGGGAAATGCCGGCCAGGCTGGCGGAGGCCGCGCTGGTGATGTCCGGGCCAGGGTGCACGCCCAGCAGCCGGAACATTCGCGCCGCCGGGCCACTCAAACGCCGGAGTGACCAGGAGAAAACCGGTCGCACGCTCGCGGCAGCGTCTCCCGCATCCAGGGCGTCCAGCCGGTGCCGGGCATCGCGTAGCTCTGCCGCCAGCACGCCCAGCGGGAAATCCGGTCGGCCAGCAGCACGGGCGGCCACGATGACCAGGGCCAGCGGCAGCCCTGCGCACAGCGCGATCAGCTCGGTGACCGCTTCCGGCTCGCCCGCGGCCCGTTGCGTCCCGAGGCGGCTGGCCACAAGCTCCCGGGCCTCGGCCGCGGACGGCACATCCAAGGTGATCAAGTGCGCGCCCTCGGAGGCGGCCAGGCCAGTTAGCTGGGCTCGGCTGGTCACTAGCACCAGGCAGCCGGAACTGCCCGGCAGCAGCGGGCGCACCTGCCCCGCATCCTTGGCGTTGTCCAGCACGATCAGCATCCGCCGGCCAGCCAGCAGGCTGCGGTACAGGGCCGCCTGGGCTTGCAAGCTCGCCGGGACCCGGTCAGCCGTTACCCCGAGAGCGGCAAGGAACCCGCGGAGCACCTCGCTCGCAGAGGCAGCGGTCCGTGACGGTCCGAACCCGCGCAGGTCGGCGAACAGCTGCCCGCCGGGGAAACGGTCCGCTACCCGGTGTGCCCAGTGCAGCGCCAGCGCGGTCTTGCCGACCCCCGCGGTGCCGCTGATCACCGAAACCGGCACAGCGCCGGCGGCCGCCCGGGCCGAGTCCAGCAGCCCGGTCAGCGCGCCCAGCTCGTTACCGCGGCCGGCGAAATGCGCCGCCGGGGCCGGCAACTGCCGCGGCACGGCGACAGCGGTCGTGCGCGCGGTTCCGCCCGCCGGGGCAACGTCCAGGCCTGGATCGGCGGCGAGGATCTGCATGTGCAGCCGGCGCAGCCCCGCGCCCGGTTCAGCACCCAGTTCGGCGACCAGCAGACGGCGCGCCTGCCGGTAGGCGGCCAGGGCGTCGGCCTGCCGCCCCGACCGGTACAGCGCCAGCATCAGCAGCTCGCACAGCCGCTCGCGCAGCGGATGGTCAGCGGCCAGCTGGCGGAGCTCGGCGATGACCTCGCCGTGCAGGCCAAGATGCAGATCAGCGTCGAGGCGGGCCTCAGTAGCCCGCAGCCGCATCTCCTCCAAGCGCGGCACTTCACGGCGGACCAGCAGATCGCACGGCACATCCTCCAGCGGCATCCCCCGCCACAGCGCCAGCCCCGCGCGCAGCCGGGTGGCGGCCCGGGCCCAGTCACCCGCCAGGGAAGCCTCGCCCGCCTGGCCGAGCAGGTCCTCGAACCGGGTCACGTCGAAGTCCGCCGCCTGCGCCCTGAGCACGTATCCCCCGGCACGGGTGACGATCCTGGAATGCTCGGCGTCGCCGAGAGCATGCCGCAGCCGCTTCACATAGTTCTGAATCGTCACCCGCGCACTCGGCGGCGGGGCCGCCGGCCACAGCGCGTCGGCCAGCTCATCGACCGAAACGACCCGGTTGGCGCGGAACAGCAGCGCGGCCAGCAGCACCCGCTGGCGCGCCGCCGGAACCGGCACCACCGTCTTGCCGCTCGTCACCACCAGCGGCCCGAGCAGCCCGAACTCCATCTCCGCCTCCACACGGCCCGGCACCCCCGTTAGCGCGGTCAGGCCGGCATATGTCCCTGACTAGTCGCAGCCGGACGATTGGCTAGTGAGGTGTCCCGGCACGCCAGGACGGCCGCCTCCCGGGGCCATGCGAGCACCCGGGCAGTTTCCAGCCCAAGCCGCGCCGGCGCCGGCCACCACGGCGGTCCGGCCCGACTGGTCAGGAATGTCGCTCGCCATCCACCTGCCACGCCGCAGCATTCGCCTCACCCTCGTCTCGCCGACGTCAATCTGAACGCTTCTCAGAAGCCTGATGGGCGCTAGCGTAATCCCGCTGCCGCGGACTGGTCAAGTTCCAGACATCGCCGGCGCCGGCCGCCCACCCTGGCGCGCAGTCACGGGCTGGCATCGCGCTGGAAGGGGCAAGCCCGGCTGCCGCCGATGCCCCGAGTGCCGTTCGAGCTGGCGTCCTGGAGCGGGCCCGAGGTGGCCCCGGACGCGCAGCTCAGCGTCGGCAAATGCCGTTCTCCCCGTTCCCGCCGGGCTGATCGACTCCCGGGTCCGGGTGTCGGCGACCGAGCTGCACGTCTTCGCCGGAAGGACCTGGAGCTGGATCACTACCTGGAGCTATCCGGGGTTCCCTGGAGACAGTACGGAACGTCGGCCAGCGTGGCCTAGAGCAAAGTTTTCGCACGTCAGCGTGTCGTTGTCCGGGGTCCCGCAATAACGTCGGCAACGTCGTCATGATGGCTGGCCATGGGGGTTCAGCGGGTTCAGCTTGAGGGGATGCGGACGTGGACGGTGACGGGCGGGGATCATCTTCCGGTTGGCCCGGTCGAGGAGTTCCTGGATCACCTGCGGGTCGCTCAGGGGTCGTCTCCGAACACGGTCCGCTCGTATGCGACGTCGCTGGACCGATGGTGGGTTTACCTGTCCGCAGCAGGGCTGGCGTGGGATGAGGTGACGCTGGCGTCGTTCACGCCGTATCTGGCGTCCCTGCGCACGGGCCAGCCGCCGGGGTGCGGGTGCCGCCGGGTGTCGAGCCGGCTGGCGTGGGCGAGGCGACGGTGGCGGTCAGGGTCGCCGCTGTGCTGTCGTTTTACCGGTATCACGGTGACGTGCACGGCGTTCCGGTTGCGGGGAGGCTGCACCGGGCGGGTGGCCGGGCCGGGCGGTACCTGCCGGCGCTGGCTCATCTGCGGCACGGGCCGGGGCAGGGTCCCGCCGTCCGGATCCGGCGGCCGGAGGTCAGGCCCATGCCGGTCCTGACCCCGGCCCAGATCCAGGCGATCCTTGATGGGTGCGCGCGATGGGATGCCGCTACTGGCGAGTGGACCGGGTCGGTGCGCAACCGGCTGCTGTTCGCGGCCCTTGCCGGGACCGGCATGAGGCTCGGCGAGTGCTTGTCAACCCGGCATTGCGACTGGCATGCGGGGCGGGGCGGGACGCCGTTCATCGAAGTGGTGCCCCGCCAGGACCATCCCGCCGGCGCGCGGGTGAAGAACAGCCGCTACCGGCGGATCTATATCAGCGATGAGCTGGAACGGCTGCACAGCGAGTACCTGTGGCAGCTGTGTGATGGCGGCGCGCACCAGGCGGTGGACCTGGAGAACCATTTCGTGTTCGTCAACCTGCGCCGCGGCCAGTGGCTGGCGCCGATGCGCCCGGAGACTGTCTATGACCTGGTCGCCGCCCTGAAGCGGCAGCTCGGGCCCGAGACGCCGCCGGGGTGGACGCCGCACTGGTTCCGGCACTCGCACGCCTCGGCCCTGCTGCTGTCGGGAGCGCGGGAGCATGTGGTGATGCGGCGGCTCGGGCACGCCGACATCCAGACCACGATCAACCTTTACGGCTGGGTCAGCGAGGACGCCGAGCTCCGCGCATTAGCGGGCTGGCAGCGGTTCTGCGGGGCCGCGGAGGTGCCCGGTGAGTGAGAGCGGGCGGAGGGATGGCCGCGCCATCACAGCGGTCGCCGGCATCACCGCGGCCCATGTGCCTTCGGAGATACCGCCTGCCTTCCGGGTCAGCGTGTTCGATCCGGGTGATCCCGCGTTCGCCGGGCTGTTCACCAGCTGGTGCCCGGTGACGGTGGATGCCTCCATGCTGCCAGGGCCGATGCGCGCCGAGCTGTCGTGGTGGTTCGCGTCGTGTCACGCGGCCGGGCTCCGGCAGATTGACACGCACCGGTGGCGGAGCTGGGTCCGGATCGCCGCGGCGGCCGCTGCCGGGCCGGGATGCGAGTCGTTCACCGACCTGGATGCCGGGCAGTGGTCCGCCGAGTGGGCCGCGGATTTCTGCCAGCAGCATGGCCGGCTGCCTGCCCCGGCTACCCGCCGGCAGTCGGTGTTCGCGATGGAGCACATGCTCAAGGCGCTGGCCGTGCGCGCCGGCAGCACCGAGTGGTGGCGTAACCGGGTGTGGGACCTGCAGCTGGACTCGCGGATTCCCCGCCGCGCCCACGAGCCGTGCGGAACCCACCGGGCTCGCTTCGACGGGTTCGCGGTGGGCTGGCTGCGCGACGGCGCTCAGTACTTCCTGGCGATGCGGATGCAGTCGGGGCACCTGACCTGGAGCAGCGCGATTCAGGCGCTGACCTTGCTGCGCCGCCTCGACGTGTTCCTGGCCGCGCGCGGCGTGAGCGGGCCGGCCCTGGCCGAAGACACTGCGCTGCGTGCCCTGGCCGCGGATCTGGCGACGTCGCTGCGTGCCTCGCCGCGGCGGCGGGACTCCTCGGCCGCCCGCTACTCCGGCGCGTCACCGCTGGCCCCGCAGACCATTGTCCGCACCCAGGAGGCGGTCGCCCGGTTCTACGCGTTCATGTTCGATTACCAGACCGAGGCGGCGGCGGCGCTGGGCGACGACCGGTGGCTCGGGCTGACCAGCGCGCACGCGCGGCTGTGGCGCCCGGAGGAGAAGATGCGGCGCGACCGCAGCCTCGAGCCCGCCGACGACAACAGCTACCTCAGCGATACCGACCTGTCCCGGGTGCTGGCGCATATCGACCTGCTCGGCATGCCTCGCGACCAGGAGATGACCATCACCCGCGCCGGGCGTCAGGTCAAGCTGGCGGGCAGGGGCGACCCGTCGGCGATGCGGGCATGGCTGCTGCAGGCGATGACGGGCCGCCGGGCATCAGAGATCCTGATGATGGACTTCGACCCGCTCACCGACGTCCCTGGCCTCGATGCGGCCGCCGTGCCCGAGGGCGGGATGGTCGCCCGGCTGCGCTACCAGCAGACCAAGATCGACGGCGCGCCGGCCACCATCCTGGTCGGCGCAGACGTCACCCAGATCATCGCCGAGCAGCAGGAATGGGTGCGGGAGCAGTGGAACCTCGGGCCGCGCGAGCAGGCCCGGTACCTGTTCCCGCGCCAGCGGGGGAACCTGCGAGGCGACCAGCCCCGCGGTGTCGGCGGATACCTGTCCTGCCTGCGCGGCCTCAGCCTGGCGCTCGGCCTGCACGACCAGCGCGGCCGGCTGCTGCCGTTCTCCCGCAGTCACCGGCTCCGGCACACCAGGGCCACCACCTTGCTCAACGCCGGCGCCCCGATCCACGTGGTGCAGCGTTACCTGGGTCACCTGTCACCCGAGATGACGATGCGGTATGCCGCCACCCTGGCCACCACCGCGGAACGGGAGTTCCTGGCCCTGGCCAAGGTCGGCCGCGACGGCCGCGAGATCACCATGGACCGCCGGGACATGCTCGACGCGCTGCAGCTGGAGGGACGCACCGACCGGGTCCTCCCCAACGGCTGGTGCCTGCTGCCGCCGGCCCGGTCCTGCGATAAGGGCAACGCCTGCCACGGCTGCGACCACTTCGCCACCGACCGCTCTCACCTGGACGAGATACGCCGCCAGCTCGCAGGCACCGAGCTGCTCATCGAGCAGCGCCAGGCCCGCCACCAGGCCCGATACGGCGAGCCGATGAGCCCGGGCAACGTCTGGCTGGAGCAGCGCCTTACCGAGATCCGCAGCATCCGCCTGGAGATCACCGCCCTGGAGGCCCAGGCCGACGAAACCAGCATCGTCCGCGGCGCCGGCGTCCTCGGCAGGACCGGCTACCAGGACAGTCCGGTCCCCGTCACCATCACCGCCGGGCCGGGCACCCCGTGAGCCACGTTCGCGCTGACGCTGCCGAGCCGGCCACCGCGGCCCAGCGCAGAGCCGACGCGCTGCGCCGCGCCGCCCGGGCAAAGCACGACACCGCTACCGCGCGCGCTGAGACCGCCATCCGCCAGCTGGTCAGGACCCAGCAGGCCATCAGCTTCCGGTCCGTCGCCCGCGCCGGCGGCGTCAGCCTCGACTTCCTCTGCGCCAGCTCCGGCCTGCGCAGCCGCATCGAGTCCCTGCGCGCCCAGCAAGCAGGCCAGGCCACGCCTGCACCCGCCGCCGAGGCGAACGCCGGCAGCGGCATCGTTCACGCTCTCACGGCCAGGCTCGGCCAGGAACGAGCCCAGCGCCTCACCGCCACCCGCGACCTGGAACAGCAGCTCGCCGCCGCGCACGGGGAGATCCTCCGCCTCCGCCGGCTCCTGCAGCAGCACGGCCTCCAGGCCTGAACCGGGTCACGTTGCCGGCATCTCCGCAACGTCTCTACCTGCGGAAACAAGGCAACCGTCAAGATCAACACCAGATAACTCCAGATCCTGCTCCGCAAGCCTGGCGCGCCGCCAAAGCTCGGCCGCGCTGGCGCAGGCCCGCCGCCCGGCAGCGCTTTCACCAGCGTGCATGAGGCGTTCTGGGCTGCCGCCCGGAGGCCGGCACGGCGACGGGCCGGGCACCAAGACGCTGATCGAAGTGCTGCTGCTGCACCGGCGGATGCCGCCGGCCCAGGTGATCGCCCGGATGCAGCGCGCGGCGGCGCCCGGGCGGGCCCCGGCAGTCCCCCGCCGCGGTGGTCGCCCTGCCCCGGCGCCGGGCCGTCCGGGACGCACTGACCGACACCGCCGCCGACGCGGCGATCGACCAGGCCTGCCGGATCCTGCGGCTGCCCGCCATCCGGGCCCGCCGCGGCGAGGTCGCAGCCGCGGCGTCCCGCGAGCAGGCCAGCTACAAGCGGTTCCTGACCGAGCTGCTGTCCCTGGAATGCGACGACCTGGAGGCCTGCCGCAAGGCCCGCCGGGTGCGTGACACCGCCTTACCCCGGCCCGAGCGGATCGAGGACTTCGACTTCGCCGCCAACCCGAACCGTTCCCGCCGCGCTCATCCGCACCCGCGCCCTGAGCGCCTGGGTGGCCGCCGGGCAGCCCGGGTACAGCGCGGGCAGGGCGTGGGCGCGGGCGGCGATGAGGTCGTGCGCCGGGCCGGGTTCCACGTCCGAAACCCACAGCGGGAACCCGTCCGGGGCGAGCAAGGCCTGGACGTTGCCGCCGTGGGCACGGGCTTTGGCCCGAGTAGCGCGCGTTGACGGATTCGCGCTGGATGCTGACGGTCTGCTCCTTGCGCCGGTCGGCAAGGATGATCTTGCCGTCGGCGACGTGCGAGAATCCCTCGCGTTTGGCCCGTTCCAGCGCCTGATGCAGGTCCGGCGGCTGGTCCGCGAGCACCGCGATGCCTCATCGAGGTCCCGGTAGCCGGCGACCCCGGAATTGCCATGATCGCGGGCAAGCGCGTCGCGTGCGGTGCGGTCGCGGAACCACCGCAGTCCCACACGGCCTGCCAGAAGCACGTCAGCGTCCGGCTGCCCCCGGGTGTTCCATGACGGCGGCGCTCAACCCACAACAGCTTCGCGACGACCTGCGCCAGTTCCTTGGGGACGTCGAGCGTGGCACGATGGGCGATCACGCGGAGCCTTCCGGAGAAGGTGATCTCGTGGAGACCCTTCTACTGGGCTCCACGCCCCCATCTCCGGGCAGCCGGTTCGTCTGCGACTCTGCCCGGATGCCCCTGCCTGGGCACGGGAAGCCCGGCTGTCCGAACCTATTTCGCTGAGATCACCTCAATGCGTCCGCTGGCTGCGAAATCATTGCTGACCGGCCACCTCGCGCGCCGTGCCGGGGATAGGTTCGAGCTCATGGCTTCCGATGACCTGCCAGTGCTTGAGCTGGCCTTCCCCGGGCCGGAACGGGACAGCGGGGTCGCCGCCATCCTCGCCGGGGAGAAGGTCGCCCTGACCGGGTTGCTGCAGATCCATGAGCACGCCGGGGAGCCGGTCCCGCAGCCGGGCGAGCGTTTCTCGGTGGTCGACTCGGCGGGACGGCCAGCGGCGGTCATCGAGCTGACCGAGGTCCGCGTGGTCCCGATTAGCGAGGTCGATGACGACTACGCGCGCGCCGAGGGCCGCGGCTACGCCAACGCCGCGCAGTGGCGGCGGGCGCACGAGGAGTTCTTCCGCAGCGAGGGGGTGGCCGCGTTCCTCGGCGCCGTCCCGGAGATCAGCGACGACACGCTCGTGGTGACCGAGCGGTTCCGGCTGGTCAGGCCCGGCGACGGCGGCAGCGGCTGACGTCCGCTCGCGTGCGGCGACACCATTCCGTCATGGGAGCTGACCGTTCCGGTAGCCGGAGGGTACCTGTGGGCCGACGACGCAGGCGCCAGCGGACCGCCGCTCTTGCTGCTGCATCCCGGCCGGGGTGACACCTCGATCTGGCTGCCCGTCCTCGACCGTCTGCCCGCGCGCCAACGCGTTCAGGTATACGACGCGCGGGTTCGGCAAGTCGCACGCTCCGGCAGCGCCGTTCAGCCAGCTCGGCGGCCTTGCCGCGGTGCTTGACCACTATGGGGCGGACCGGGTGATCCTGGTCGGGCACAGCGGGGGCGGCGGCCCGCGATCGGTCTCGCGCTCGCGGACCCGGGCCGGGTGCACGGCGTGCTGCTGCTTGCCCCCGGGGTGCAGGGCGACCCCTACGTCCGCGAGTTCGGCGCGCTCTTCGCGGCCGGGGACCGGGACGGATCGCAGAGCTCGGGCTGTGGACCTGGGCAGCCGCCGGCGCCGACCCGGCCCCCGAGCTCAGGTCCGCGATGCCGCCGATGCCTGCTTCCCTTCCGGGCGCTTTGCGACGCGACTGCGTGGCCGCCAGTTCCTCCTGGCCCGCCCGGCTCCACCACCCGGCCGGCGTGACATTGGTGGATCCCGGTGACGGCCGGCCGCCGTGCGGTCAGCCGCGCCGGCCAGGCGTATCCTGAACTCTCGATGTCGGCACCAATGGGCAGGCGTGGCCGCTACCACCATGGCGATCTGAGGGCTGCCCTGATCGACACGGCTATCGAGCTCATCGCCGAACGGGGCGTCGGCAGCTTCTCGCTCGCAGAGGCAAGCCGGCGCATCGGTGTCGCGGTCAGCGCCCCATATGCTCATTTCGCCGACCGCGACGAGCTTCTCGCCGCGGCCACCGTGCGCGCCTTCGAGCTGTTTTCCGCCGCGTTGCTGCCGGCCGTGCGCCAGTTCGGTGATCCAACCGACCGGCTGGCCGCGATGACGCGTGCCTATGTGCGGTTCGCCGGAACCCAGCGGCCGCTGTTCGAGGTGCTGTACGGCGCCAAACTCGACAAGACCCGCTACCCGCAGATCGCCGCGGCCGAGCAGCCGGTCACCGGCGCCTTCCTGTCCTGCGTCCGCGCCCTCACCGACGGCGACACCCAGGCCGATGACCTGGCCACCGCCATCGAAGCCGCCACCCACGGCCATGCCATGCTCCTACTTGACGGCGACTTCGGCCAAGCCGACGACGCGGTCGAACTCGCCGCCGAACGCGCCGCCCGGGCGACCCAGGCCCTCATCCAAAGCCGTCACCTGCTTGCCCGGTCCACCGCGGCACCCGCCGGCAAGGCCCCCACCCCGGGCCGGCACTGCACCAGCCAGGCCGATAACGCCTCAGCCGTCCCGTCCTGTCAAGATTCGCCGGTTTGCCCCGCCGAGAACACCTAGATCCCGATCTGGACCGCCGCCTGTGCTCATCGCCACTTCGCCGAAGGGCACACCTCAATGTCAGGCAGCTCGGGCACGTAAGCGCAGCCGGGCTCGTTACCGGCCGTGATGGAGTGACCTGACCGCGCTCCGGCAGCCCGGCGGCCCCGGGCTGCCGAATCGTGCTGGCCGTCTGTCATCCTCAGGCAGCGGGTCTCGGGGACTGGGCCGGAGAGGGTTGCACGGGGCCACACATCGTGGGCGGCCACCACAGGCCATCGCCCGCATGGCAGCACCAGCGCGGCCGCCCCGGCGACTGCACCGCGGGGCCAACTCGGCGCGGCCCTCCGTCTGTCCTGTCCCAGAGTTACACCGTTGTACTTACAGTCCCTCGCAAGAGATCGAGGCTAGCGCGGTGCCGCTAGCCTGGCGATAGTGGCACCTGTGAGAATTGCTGACCTCGCCAACAGGCATACAGAATGCCCGGCAACGGGAGACGCACAGGACCGAGGGAGGAATGGTGGTTGAACTCTGTATGTGCGACATCCAGCCAGGTGGCTCGTTAGGAAAGGTCGCCTAAGCCGGGTCTTGCCCCATCGGCCGGCCGGAGATTGCTGTCGTGGAGCGCCAGTTTGGGCACTATCACGCCGATTGAGCCACCGCTGCCGTCCTCGAGCGGGTCACGGACCGTTTCGACAAAAGTGGCACTCGGCCCGCAAGTTCCCAGCCGCCGCAGGCATCCCTTTTGGCGAGAACCAGCGGGCCGGCCCGCAGGTACCTGGGCGGTGCGCCCGTGGCGCGCCCAGGGATAGCAAAAGGGAGGCGGGAGTCATGACCCATACGCGCACCGCCCTGGTGGTGGGCGGCGGCATCGCCGGCCCGGCTGCGGCGATGGCGCTCCAGAAGGCCGGGATCGACTCAGTGGTCTACGAGGCGCATCCCACATCTGCCGACAGCATCGGCGCGTTCCTCACCCTGGCGACGAACGGGGTGGCTGCGCTGCGCACGCTGGATGCTGACAAGGCGGCGGTCGCGGCCGGGTTCCCGACGACCGCCAGCACGATGTGGAGCGGGACCGGGAAGAGGCTGGGCGCTGCGGCGGTGAGCATGACCCTGGAGGACGGCACCACTGGTTACACGCTGAAGCGCGCTGACCTGTACCAGGCGATGCGCGGCCAGGCGGTGAGCCGGGGCATCCGGGTCGAGCACGGCAAGCGGCTGGTCGCCGCCGAGTCCGTCGGCGGGGGCGTCCGTGCCCATTTCGCCGACGGCACCGACGCCCCCGGCGACATTCTGATCGGGTGCGATGGAGTCCACTCCACAGTCCGGCGCATCATCGAACCGGGCGCGCCCGGGCCGGCGTATGCCGGGCTGATCAATCTCGGCGGGTACGTTCGCGGCGTGCCGGTCAGCGCCGATCCCGGTTCCTACCACATGGTCTTCGGCAAGCGGGCGTTTTTCGGCTACGCGCTGGCGCCGGACGGCGAGGTGTGGTGGTTCGCGAACGTGCCCGAACCTGAGGAGCCCGCCCGCGGCTCGCTCGCGAGCATCGGCACCGGACAGTGGCGCCAGCGGCTGACCAGCTTGTTTGCCGGTGACGCCGGCCCGGCGGCCCGGCTCATCGAGGCGACCGGCCATGACCTCGCGGCCAGCCCGGTCCACACCATGCCCCGCCTGCCCGCCTGGCACACCGACCGGATGATCGTGATCGGCGACGCCGCGCACGCGCCATCGCCCAGCTCCGGGCAGGGAGCCTCGCTCGCGATCGAGGACGCCGTGCAGCTTGCCAAGTGCCTGCGTGATCTGCCCGGACCTGACCATGCCTTCGCCGCGTTCGAGCAGCTGCGGCGTCCCCGGGTGGAGCGGATCATCAGGCAGGCCGCCCGGGTCAACAGCAACAAGGCCGCCACTGGCGCCGCTCGAGTCGTCCGGGACATGATGATGCCGGTGATGCTGCCGGTCTTCGTCAGGTTCATCGCCAACGGCAAACCCGGCAAGCAGCTTTACGGCTACCACATCGACTGGAACGCCCCCACTTCGCCGGTCCAGCAATGACGTTCTGATGGCCGACACAGCGGAGCACAGCTTCTCTGGAACGCCTTTGCAGCTCGGGCACGCTTCCTCCGCCGTGCCGCACCGCAATTACAAGCAGCGGCGCCGGCATCAATAAGAAAGAGGTCCGATGATACGTCGGTTCATGAGGACAATTGTTGCCGCCGTGGTGCCGCTCATTGCGGGGGGCGGCGCAGCCGAAGCGGCCGCGGCGCCGGTGAGCCATCCACGCATCGTGGCCCATTTCAGCTTGAGTGCCGGGCAGACGCCGGAGGACATCACGCTGGAGCCGGATGCGGCTGTGGATGTCTCGTTTGCCAAGGCCGGTCAGGTGGCGCGGGTGACCCGCGGAGGCCATGTCGACGTCCTCGGGCAGCTCCCTGCGAGCGGCAACTGCCCGGTGATCGGGTTTCCCGTCAGTGCTGGCATCGCCCGGGCAGCCGACGGGGCTCTCTACGTGATCGACTGCACCGGGAATGCCGATACCGGGGTGTGGCGAATTATGGACGGCTCGGCCCCCGTGCAGATCGCGCAGCTGCCGGCGAACTCCTTCCCCAACGACATGGCAATAGATTTCCGAACCGGCGACCTGTACATCGCTGACTCCCTGCTCGGCGTAGTATGGAAAGTTCCGACCAGGGGTGGCAGCCCATCGGTCTGGGCGAGCGGGCCGGCGCTGCAGAAGTCGTCGTTCTTCGGCGCCAACGGCATCGCCGTGCACGACCACGCCGTGTGGGTCAGCAACTCCGACCAGGGCACCATCGTGGAGATTCCCATCCGCCCCGATGGCCGCGCCGGCACCATCCGGCCAGTAGTGACCGGCCTGGCCGGCGGGGTTGACAACTTCACCTTCCTTGGCCCGGGCGACGCCATTCTCGCTGCGCTCGATCAGTCCAGTCAGGTGATTCTCATCAAGCCAGCCCGCGCGCCTCAGGTCGTGCTTACCGCCGCCGACGGGCTGTCGAATCCCACCGACGTCGCGGTACGGCACCACATCATCTACGTCACCAGCGCGGCGTATTTCACTTTCAACGATCCCAACCTGCTGATTGCGCACCTCCACCGCTGAGCATTGCCGATATCTTGGCTGAGCTCCGCCCGCAAGTTCGAATTTCTACCGTTGACCCGCAGATTGGCGAGGAGATGCCTGCCATGATCGATGACCGGCCACATGATGTGACCGCGGTACTGGTTCACGGCGGCTTCCTCGGGCCGTGGATCTGGGACGATGTCGTCAAGGCCCTTGGCGAGGAGGGAATCCCGGCGGTCTGCCCAGACCTGCCTAGCTGCCGCGAAACCGGTCGGCTGGCTGATCTTCACGACGATGCGCGGGCGGTCCGCTCGGCGTTGGACGGCCTTCGCGACGTGGTGCTCTGCGGGCACTCCTATGCTGGCCTGGTGATCAGCGAAGCGGCGGCCGGGCCGCACCGGGCGGTCCGGCATCTGGTGTTCCTCGCGGCCGCGATCCCCGACGTCGGGGACAGCCTCACGAGCCTGGCCGAGGCCGGCTCGCCGAACAGCGGCGCCGATCCGGAGGAGCTGGGCGGAGAGGACGTGGAGATCCGGGCGGACGGCCGCCTTGTGATGCGCCCGGACAGTGCCCGCGCGGCACTGTTCCACGACTGCGCGGCGGACCGGGCCGATGCCGCCATCGCGCTGCTGCGGCCGCAGGCACCCCTCACGGGCACGCAGCCGGTCACTGGGGCGGCCTGGCGTGATATTCCGTCCACCTACGTCCGGGGCGGGTACGACCGCCTGCCCTACGAGCCGGTTGCGCGCGCCTTCAAGGAGCACGCCGCTGAGCTGGTCAGCCTGCCTACCGGCCACTGCCCGCAGTGGAGTCGGCCCGATCTCGTCGCCCACTTGCTCATAGCCGCGATCGGCAAGATCCGGTCTAGCCCGTCTGGCTGAGCTCGGCGGCGATCGGCCTGCACCGGGCCACGCCCAGGCCAGACCAGAGCGACTGGTGGTGATGCCGGAGTCGGTGGCGTCCGGCCGAAGCGAGCGCGGATCATCGGGGCCGGTGACTGAACGCAGAACATGCCGACAGGAATGATGCTCGATGGCGACAGATATCCGGGAACTGGACAGGCGGGCAGTGCGGACCAGCGTCGAGGTGGTGTCCTTGGTGACCGCTGATGACCTTGGCCGGGCCACGCCCTGTTCGGAGTGGACGCTGGGCGACCTGCTCGCGCACATGACGGTCCAGCATCTCGGATTCGCCTCGGCTGCGGCCGGTGGCGGCGCGAATCCTGCGGTCTGGCGGCTGCGCCCGCTCGGCGACGACCCGGCGTCCGCCTACGCCGACGCCGCCGACCGCGTTCTCGCGGCCTTCGCCGAGGAGGGCGCGCTGAACAGGGAGGTCTCGCTGCCAGAGATCAGCACCTCGCAGACGGTCCCCGCGGCGCAGGCGATCGGCTTCCACCTCGTGGATTACGTGGTGCACGGCTGGGACGTCGCCCGGTCACTCGGTGTCTCGTTGGAGCTGGATCCGGACGTGGCGGAGGCGGCGCTGCGGATCGCGCTGGCCGTCCCCGACGGCCTGGATCGGCTTGGGCCGGGGTCCGCGTTCCGGCCAAGCCGGCCAGCGCCTGCTGGTGCCAGCCAGCTGAGCCGCATCGTCTCAGCCCTCGGCCGCTCGCCGAGCTGGCCCCAGTAAGGGCGAACGCCCGCAGCCGATAGCGCCCGGAAAAGCCCGCGACAATTTCCTCCATGGCCTATTCACCGGCGGGGCTGTGATTTGCCTGCTTCCAGTAAACGGAGAACACGCGCAGCGGTTCGGCCCCGATAGTGCTCGCTGCCGTGTACCGCTCCAGAATTCGGCGCGCGGGCTGTGACCTGCTGCTTGACCAGCCAGGCACATACGCCAGGATCACGGTTCATGGTTCTTCGTCTGCTCTACCTGATCGTGACCCAGGTGTTCGGCTGGCTCGCGCTGCTGGGCCGCGGTCAGGCGTCCAAGAACGCGGAGATCATGGTGCTCCGGCACGAGGTGGCGGTGCTGCGGCGTCAGGTCACCCGACCCAAGCCGGATTGGGCTGACCGGGCGGTCCTGTCCGCGCTGGCCAGGTTGCTACCAGCGGCGCTGCGAGCCCGGCGGCTCGTCACGCCTGGGACACTGCTGGCCTGGCACCGCCGTTTGGTCGCACGTTCATGGACCTACCCGAACCGGCCAGGCGGCCCCGGACCAGCCGGGAGATCCGGGACCTGGTGCTGCGGCTCGCGGGGGAGAACCCGGCCTGGGGGTATCGCAGGGTGCACGGGGAACTCACCAGGCTCGGTCATCACGTCAGCGCGGCAACCGTTCGGCGGATCCTGCGTGCCCGGCGCCACCGGCCGACTCCCCGCCATCTGGACACCTCCTGGCGGGCATTCCTCCGCACCCAAGCCAACGGTTTGCTGGCCTGCGACTTCTTCCACGTGGACACTATCTTCCTCAAACGCCTGTACGTGCTGTTTGTCATGGAGGTGGCGAACCGACGCGTGCACATCGTCGGCGTGACCGCCCACCCGGACGGCGCGTGGACAGCACAGCAGGCCCGCAACCTCGTCGTGGACCTCGGCAGCCGGATCTCCTCGTTCCGCTTCTTCATCCGTGACCGTGACGCCAAGTTCACCCGCACGTTCGATGAGATCTTCGTCAGCGAAGGCGTGAAAGTGGTCAAGATTCCGCCGCAGACGCCTCGGGCCAATTGCTATGCCGAGCGGTGGGTGCGCACCGTACGGTCCGAGTGCACCGACCAGATGCTGATCTACGGCGAACGGCACCTGCGGACGGTGCTCGGAAGGTACGCCGGCCACTACAACGGCCACCGCCCGCACCAGTCACGCCAGCAACGACCACCTGACCAGGACATGCAGGTCGTCGTCCCCCTCGGAGCACCGGTGCAGCGCCGGAGCGTGCTCGGCGGTGTGATCAACGAGTACTACAGAGCAGCGTGAACAACTC
>WNGM01000624.1_pt1 | contig 28445 bp, 18 predicted proteins | sample 5400571 | NCBI WGS metagenome assembly WNGM01 (sample SAMN13153378, study PRJNA577476) | soil metagenome | isolation source: 100 cm soil or saprolite under Garry oak tree replicate 2 | place: USA:California | collected 2016-06-15 | reverse complement strand
ACCGGGAATGCTGGCGGGTCGATGCCGATGTCCTCGACAACCCCCGCCGTCGTGTGCGGCTCGAACACCCTCATGGAGTCTCCCTTGGAGAAACGGGCCCGAGGTACCCACAGATCCCCAGCACCCCACCAGCTACCCGGGCGTCACCGGCGAACAGCCCAGCGCATCTCACCAATCAGACCGTCCTACCCCCTGGCCGCGTTACATGGTCCAGTCGGTCCTCCGACACCGAACGGATGTTCAAGTCGGTACGCGCTCTGTGGACTTGTGGCTCCGTCTGCTTTGCCGGCGGGATTGGATGTGTTCGCCGTACGTGCGAGGACGTGTCGCTTGCGGGGGAGAACCACGGAATGCATGCTTCTCCTTTCGCTGGCGGGACAGGATTGAACAGAGGAATGCGATGGCACAGCAGGCGCCGGTGGACTCCGGTCGGGAGCTCGATGGCGACGAGGTCGAGCGGGCACTGGAGGCCCTGGGCGAGGACCTCGGGGAAGCTGCGGCGTGAACGTCCTGCACGGCGTCTGGTCGGCGTCCGGGGAGCTGTGCGTCTGGGCTGAGGACTCGGCGCTCCCGGCTACCGCGGCGCGCCGGCGCGGCCGGCCGCCACGCAAGCTGCCGGGCCGGCCGCACCCGTTCGCCTGCCCGTCCGACCGCCTGCGCGAGATCGCGATGGTCGCGGCGGCCACCCCGCTGTTCGAGGGGCTCGTCGACAAGGCGGAGGCGGGCGAGTTGGCGCTGTTGCTGCCGTCGCTCGTGTCCGGACCACTTGCCTCACCGGAGCTGGTGCACGACCCGGCGGAAGCTCTGGCCGAGACCGGCGCCGAGGCGAGCGGGCAGGACCCGGCGCTCGCGCCGTGGCGGGTGCCGGCGCTCCGGTTCGACGCCCGCAGCGCCCTGGAGCTGCTGCTTCACCTTCCCGCGGCCGGGGCCATGGCCCCGGGCGGCGTGCCGCCTGGGGCGTCGCTGCGCTTCCTGGGTGAGCTGGCCTGGTTCGTGCTTGATCTGGTCGGCCGGGGCCGGGTCCTGCCAGACCTGGCCGACGAGGGCGAGCGCCTGGCCGCCCGCTGGCGCCCGGTGGTGACGGGCCACGACGCCGAGCGGCTGCGATCGCTCGCCGCGGCCATGCCTCCTGCCTGCCGTGCCGAGCAGACCGGCACGGCCCTCGAGGGCCGACGCTCGGCGGTGCTGCTGGGCGGGGCCCTTGACGCCCTGGCCGACGCGGCTGCCAGGCGCGCTCTTGCCGGCGTGGCCGCCACCGTCGGCGCCAGGCCCGGGGTCTCGGCGACCTGGCCGTCCCTGCCGCCGCGGCGCGGCCGTCGGGGAGCGGCCGCCGACCTGGCGATCGAGGCGTGGCTCGAGGCCCTCGCCGGCGAAGACGGGCGGTTCGATGCCAACGCCGCGCACCTGGCCGGCCTGCGCGAGGCGCTCGACGCCTGGCAGCGCTCGGTGGGTGAGGCCGCCGGCCCGCTGCGGACCTGCTTCCGGCTGGTCGAGCCCCCCGAGGACCAGCCGAAGCGGCGCTGGCGGCTCGAGTTCCTGCTCCAGGCGACCGACGAGCCGAGCCTGCTCGTGCCCGCCGCGGAGGTGTGGCGGGCAGCTGGCACCCTCAGCATGCTCGCGCGGCGGGTCGAGCAGCCGCAGGAGCTGCTCCTGACCGACCTCGGCCGGGCGACTCGCCTTTACCCGGAGCTGGAGCGGGCGCTGCGTTCCGCACGCCCCGCCGCGCTGACCCTGGACGCGGCCGGGGCCCACCGGTTCCTGCGCGACGCGGCGCCGCTGCTGGCGCAGACGGGCTTCGGCGTGCTGCTGCCGTCATGGTGGGACAAGCGCCGCGCCCGCGTCGGCCTGCGGCTGGTCGCGGGGAGCGCCGCCGCCCCCGGCGCGGTCGCCAAGCCCGGCGGGCTCAACCTTGACACCCTGGTCGACTACCGGTGGGAGCTGGCGCTCGGCGACGAGCGGCTGACCGCCGAGGAGCTGGAGGAGCTGGCCCGCCTCAAGGTCCCGCTGGTCCGCCTCCGCGGCCGCTGGGTCGAGCTGGACCCGGAGCGCCTCGCCCGCGGCCTTGCCTTCCTCGAGCAGCACGCCGACGGCGCCATGCCCGCCGCGGACGCGCTGGCCGCCGGCCTCGGTCTGGTGGAAGGGCCCGTCCCCGATCTCCCGGTGGCCGGCATCGACGCCACCGGCTGGCTCGGCGACCTCCTCTCCGGCCAGGCCGAACGACGCCTCGGGCCGATGCGCACACCCACCGGCTTCCGCGGCGAGCTGCGCCCCTACCAGGAGCGCGGCCTCGCCTGGCTGGCGTTCCTCGGCGGCCTCGGGCTGGGTGCCTGCCTCGCGGACGACATGGGCCTGGGCAAGACGATCCAGCTCCTCGCCCTGCTGGTCGCCGAGCGTGACGGGCAGGTGGACGAGGCGGGGCGGCCGGGGCCGACGTTGCTGGTGTGCCCCATGTCGGTGGTGGGGAACTGGCAGCGAGAGGCCGAGCGGTTCGCGCCGGGCCTGGCCGTTCACGTCCATCACGGGGCCGAGCGGCTCGACGGCGAGGAGCTTGCCCACACCGCCGGGGAGGCGGACCTCGTGCTGACCACCTACGGGCTGGCAGCCAGGGACCGGGCGGCGCTGGCCGCCGTCGCGTGGCGGCGGGTGGTGCTCGACGAGGCGCAGAACATCAAGAACAGCGCCGCCAAGCAGACCCAGGCGGTGCGAGCGCTGCAAGCGCCACAGCGGGTGGCGCTGACCGGCACCCCGGTCGAGAACCGCCTGTCGGAGCTGTGGTCGATCATGGAGTTCGCCAACCCCGGCCTGCTCGGCTCCGCGAAGGCGTTCCGCAGCCGATTCGCGGTCCCGATCGAGCGCGAAGGCGATGAGCGAGCTGCCGAGGGCCTGCGGCGCGCGACGCAGCCGTTCATCCTGCGCCGGCTCAAGACCGACCGGTCGATCATCGCCGACCTGCCCGCCAAGCTGGAGATGAAGGTGCTGTGCAACCTCACCGCCGAACAGGCGTCGCTGTACCAGGCGGTCGTCGACGACATGCTCGCCAGGGTCGAGGAGAGCGAGGGTATCGAGCGCAAGGGCCTGGTGCTCGCCACGATGACCAAGCTCAAGCAGGTCTGCAACCATCCGGCGCAGCTGCTCCGGGACGGCTCGCGGCTGGCGGGCCGCTCGGGCAAGCTCGCCCGTCTGGAGGAGACCCTCGAGGAAGTGCTGGCCGCGGGGGACAAGGCGCTTTGCTTCACGCAGTTCGCCGCACTCGGCGAGCTGCTGCGTGCCCACCTCACCAGCCGCCTCGGCCGCGAGGTGGCGTTCCTTCACGGCGGCACGCCGAAGCAGCAGCGCGACGCCCTGGTGGCCCGCTTCCAGGACGAGCCGGAGCCTGCCCTGTTCGTCATCTCGCTGAAGGCGGGCGGGACTGGCCTGAACCTGACCGCCGCCAACCACGTGATCCACTTCGACCGCTGGTGGAACCCGGCCGTGGAGGACCAGGCGACCGACCGCGTCTTCCGCATCGGCCAGCGCAAGGACGTGCAGGTCCGCAAGCTCGTCTGCGTCGGCACGCTGGAGGAGCGGGTCGACACGCTGATCGAGGAGAAGAAGGCGCTCGCCGAGCTGATCGTCGGGGGCGGCGAGAGCTGGCTCACGGAGCTGTCCACCAAGCGGCTCCGCGAGCTGGTCGCGCTCGCGCCTGAGGCGGTCTCTGAGTAGGAGGGGGAATGGGAGGCTATCGCGACTGGGACGACGGGGACTGGCCTCCGGCGCGGCCACGGCGGGTCGAGGGCGGCATCAAAGCGCGCAGCCGCCGCGGCCAGATCGGCGAGAGCTGGTGGTCGGGACGGTTCGTCGCCATCCTCGAGTCGCTCGGCATGGGCCCGCGCCTTGGGCGTGGCCGCGCCTACGCACGCGCGGGCCAGGTCCTCGACCTCGGGGTCGCAGCGGGCACCGTCAGCGCCCGCGTCCAGGGATCGAGGGCACGGCCGTACCGCGTCAGCATCGGGCTTGCCCGCTTCGGCGAGGCGGACTGGGCGCGGGTGGAGTCCGCCCTCGCCGCGCGCGCTCTGTACAGCGCGAAGCTCCTGGCCGGGGAGATGCCCCTCCAGATCGAGGAGGTGTTCGCGAGCTGCGGCCTCTCCCTCTTCCCCGCGCGCGCCCAGGACCTCGCCATGTCCTGCTCCTGCCCGGACTGGGCGGTGCCGTGCAAGCACATCGCCGCGACCTTCTACCTGCTCGCCGAGGCGTTCGACGCCGACCCGTTCCTCATCCTCGCCTGGCGGGGCCGCGCCCGCGACGACCTCCTCGCCCGGCTGCGCGCCCTGCGTGCGCTCACCGGTTCCGATGCCGTTTCCGATAACGCGGAGCGGCCGGGCGAGGCTCCCCGCTTCGGCCTTGCCGTCGAGGACCCACCCCTGGCCGAGCAGCTCGACCGCTTCTGGGCGTCCCGCGGGGACCTCGCGGCCGCCCGAGTGCCCGCGGCCCAGGCCGTCGCTCCCGACGTGCTGGTGCGCCAGCTCAACCCGTCTCCCATCGCGCTGCGGGGTCGCGACCTCGGCGCGCTGCTGGCCCCCGCCTACCACGCCATGGCGGCGTCCGTGCGCCGTGGCGCCGAAGCCGAGGAGGCGTGATGAAGCGGGCGGACGCGCTTGTCGGGGGCATCGGGGATACTGCTCCCTCACCCGACCGCGGCAACCATCGATCGACGCCGGAGAACCGATGAGCGACCAACCAGCGAGACCGTTCTCGCACCTCGACGCGCCCAACGCCGGGCTGTACCGCGGCGTCATGGGCGCGTTCGTCGCGGCCAAGCGGCGTTTCCTGGTGCACCTGCGGCCTGAGGACGTGGTCGAGTCGCTGCGCGAGGCGGGCGGTGACGAGGGCGGCCCGCCGCTCGACGGGGCCGCCGTGGAGGCCGCCCTCAAGCAGCTCGAGCAGTGGGGCAACCTGCGGGCCGACCCGGACACCAGCCGGGTCACCACCGTCGACGACTTCTACCGGACCCGTTACCTGTACCAGCTCTCCGCCGAGGGCGAGGCGGCCGAGCTGGCGCTGGCGGCCTACGACGAGGCGCTCGGTAACCGCGGCGAGCTGCAGTCGGTCGCGCTCGAGGACATCCGCGTGCGCCTGCGCAGCCTGCGCCAGCAGGCCGAGCTCCCGGACCCGGACCCAGCCGTGGTCCACAGCCTGCTGCGCGAGCTGTCCACCCTGCTCGACGGGCTCGCCGCCAACGCGACCGCGTTCATGAGCAGCCTGCAGCGCACCATCGACCTCCAGGAAGTCGACGAGGACGCCTTCATCGCCTACAAGGACCGGCTGATCGGCTACCTGGAGCGGTTCGTCGGCGACCTCGTGGTCAAGTCCGCCGAGATCGTGACGACCCTGCGCGACCTGGAGAGCCAGCCAAGCACCCCCGGATCACGTGCGCTGTCTGTGCAGGCGGGAGCGGCGCAGCGCCGGTACGCCACCGGCTCTCCGGACGGCGCGGGGGTCGAGGGCCTGCTCGCGCTGGCGGCCGCGCGGGAGGCCGCCGACGCGGCGCCCGACCAGCGCGACGCCGACGAGGCGTTGCGGGCCAAGCTGGACGGCTGGCGTGCGCGCTGGTCGGGCCTGCGCTCGTGGTTCCTCGGCGACCGCGCGCACCCGTCGCAGGCGGCGCTGCTGCGGCAGCGCGCCCGCGCGGCCATCCCGGCGCTGCTCGCCGCCGTGACCACGCTGCAGGAGCGCCGCACCGGCCGGAGCGACCGCTCGGCCGACTTCCGGGCTCTCGCCCGCTGGTTCGCGGAGGCACCGAGCGACGCCGAGGCGCACCGCCTCTGGCGAGCGGCGTTCGGGCTGGCATCCGCACGGCACCTCGGCATCGACGCCGGCACCCTCGAGGCCCGCGAGGAGCAGCCGGTGTCGGCGGCGACGGCCTGGGCCGAGGCTCCGCCGGTCACGATCAGCCCACGCCTTCGCTCCACCGGGCGCCATCAGCACCGCGGCACCCTCGCGAGGATCGTCGACCGCAGCCAGGCACGCCAGCGCCTGGAGGAGTTGCTGGTGGCCGAGCGCGCCCAGACCGAGGTGGCTCGCCGCCGGCTCGCCACCGGCCGGCCGACCCGGCTCAGCGACCTCGGCCTGCTCGACCGCGACGAGTTCGAGCTGTTCCTCGGCCTGCTCGGCGACGCGCTCGCCAGCGGCCCGCCGGGACCTGACGGCATCCGCACGACCACCTCCGACGGCACCCTGGAGATCACCATCCAGCCGACCGGCGACGGCGCCAGCGCCGAGATCGCGACCCCCGACGGCGTGCTCCGCGGCCCCGACCACGTGCTCACGATCGTCGACCTGACCCACCCCGCCGCGGCGGGCACCCCGCGGCTCGTCACGACCGGGGGTGAGCGGTGACCGCGCCGGCCACCCAACTCGCCGACGTGCTCGAGCGGCAGCAGGTCGAGGAGCGGCGCCGCGCGCTCCGTGCGCTGCTGCGCCATCCGCTGCTCACCCGCGCGGGTCCGGACCCCGCCGCGTTCGGGCTGGTCCGCAGGCACGCCGGCTGGCTCCGCGAGTGGCTCGCCACCAACGCCGGCTGGTCGCTCCAAGTCGACACCGGCCTCGCCCGGCTGCGGAAGCTCCCCGGCCGCCTCGACGACCGCACCCGCCCGGCCCTCGCGGAGCCCGCCCGGACGCCGTTCAGCCGCCGCCGCTACGTGCTCGCCTGCCTCGCGCTCGCCGCGCTGGAGCGCGCCGACGCCCAGGTCACCCTCGGCTGGCTGGCCGACCGGGTGCTGGCGCTGGCCGCCGACCCCGGCCTCGCCGACGCCGGCTTCTCGTTCGCGCTCGACTCCCGCGAGCAGCGCGGCGACCTCGTGGTGGTCGCCCGCCTGCTGCTGCGTATCCAGGTGCTCGCCAAGGTGGCCGGCGACGAGCAGTCGTTCGTCGACGCCAGCGGGGACGCGCTCTACGACGTGAACCGGCGCGTACTCGCCGCGCTGCTGGTGACCCAACGGGGCCCCTCCACGGTGGCCGCCGCGGACCTCGAGGCGCGGCTCCAGGCGATCACCGAGGAGCTGGTGCCCGACAGCGACGACGGCCGCAACCGCGCCATCCGGCACGCGCTTGCCCGCCGGCTGCTCGACGACCCGGTCCTCTACCACGATGAGCTGACCGAGCCGGAGCGGGCCTATCTGACTCGGCAGCGCGGCTTCCTGGTGCAACGCGTCAGCGAGGCAACCGGCCTGGTCGCGGAGGTGCGGGCCGAGGGGGTCGCCATGCTCGACCCGAGCGGCGAAGCGACCGACCTGGCCATGCCGGAGGAGGGCACCGAGGGACACGGCACCCTGCTGCTCGCCGAGCACCTGGCCGCGCTGGCGAGGGAGCACCCGGGCGTGCCGGTCCCGGTCGTGGCGCTGGAGGCGCGGATGGCGGCACTGGCCGCCGAGCACGGGGCGCACTGGCGCAAGGGGAGCGCCGACCCGGGCGCCGCGGCGGCCCTGTGCCGGCTCGCGATCGCCCGGCTGGAGGCCCTCGGCCTGCTGCGCCGCGGCGGCGACGGGGTGACCGCGCTGCCCGCCCTTGCCCGCTTCGCCTACGCCGAGCCCGTTCTCCAACCCAGCCTGGGAGCGGCGCGATGACCGCCGCTGGCAACGGGCAGCGCCCGCACCTGGACGGCGAGGACCGGCGTCCCGGCGACCGCTCCGGCGGGCTGCCGCTGCCCGGACACGAACGATGGCAGCCGCTGCGGGCCGGCCTTGTCGACCTGTTCCTCTACGACGACGAGGAGTTCCGCTTCCGCGACGGCCACCTGCTGCTGCGCGGCAACAACGGCACCGGCAAGTCCAAGGTGCTCGCGCTCATGCTGCCGTTCCTGCTGGACGGCGAGCTGGCCCCCCATCGGGTCGAGCCCGACGCCGACCCGGGCAAGCGGATGGAGTGGAACCTCCTGCTCGGCGGTCGCTACCAGGAGCGGCTCGGCTACACCTGGCTGGAGCTCGGCCGCCTCGCCGAGGATGGCAGCCCCGCGTACCTCACCCTCGGCTGCGGCCTCAAGGCCGTCGCCGGCCGCGGGATCGCCGCCCGCTGGTTCTTCGTCACCACGCGGCGGGTCGGTGTGGACCTGCGCCTGGTCAGCCAGGTGGGCACCGCGCTCGTGCGTGACCGGCTCGTCGAGGCGCTGGGCGATTCCGGCCGGGTCTTCGACCACGCCGAGGCGTACCGGCGAGCGGTCGACGAGCACCTGTTCCACCTCGGCCCCGAGCGTTACGACGCACTGGTCAACCTGTTGATCCAGCTCCGCGCGCCGCAACTCTCCAAGCGCCCGGACGCCGACAAGCTGTCGCGCGCCCTCTCGCAGGCGCTGGGACCGGTCGACCAGGCGGTGCTGGCCGACGTGGCCGAGTCGTTCCACGACCTCGAGCAGCAGCGCGACGAGCTGCGCGGGCTGCAGGAGACCCGCGGCCATGTCGAGCGCTTCCTCGGGCGCTACCGCCACTACGCCCGCATCGCCGCGCGCCGCCAGGCCGCCGAGCTGCGCGCCGCCCAGTCCGCCTACGAGGCCACCAACCGCCAGCTCGTCGCCGTGCGCCACGACCTCGTCGGCGCCCGCGAGGCGGAGGCCGCCACCGCCGCAGCGCTGGAACTGAGCGAGCGCGATCTTGGCGCCGCCCGCGCCGCGGTACAGGAGCTTGCCGCCGCTCCCGAGATCCAGCGCCTCGACCGCGCCGAGGAGCTGGCCAGGCTGGCCCGCGCCGCCGCTGACCGGACGCGGCGGCTCCACGACGACGCCGAGCGGCTCCGGGACCGCCGCGAGACCGACCGGGACCGCGCCGTCGCGGCGGCGTCGGCGAGCCGGGCGGCGGTCGCCACCGCGGTCGAGGCCAGTGGGCTGGCCGCCGACGCGGCTGGGACCAGGCGCGACCACGACGCCGTGCTCGCGCCGCTCGCGCTTCCCGACGGCGGCGGCGAGCCCTCGGCAGGGGTCGAGGAGGCGGCCCTCGGCCGGGCCAGGAACGCGGTCGCCGCCACGGCCGACCGCCGCGAGCAGGCGATCGGGCACGTGCGCGCCCTCGCCGAGCGTGCCGCCGGCGCCGCGGGCCGCCTCGCGGCCGAACACCGCCGCCTCAACGACCTGGCCGCCGAGCGCGACCAGGCCGCGGAACACCGGCGCGACGCCGAGGAGACGGTGGCGGAGGAGGCGCGGGCGCTCGTGGACGCCTGGCGGCGCTACGCCGCCGCGCTCACCGAGGTGCGCCTGGAGCACCCACCGGCCGACCTGGACGGCATCCTCGCCGACCTGGAGGACTGGACCGGGACGCTCGCCGGTGCCAGCCCGGCCCGCGCGGCCCTCGCCGCGGCCGCCGGCACGACCCGCAACCGCCTCGCGGAGGCTCGCGCCACCGCCCTCACCCAACTCGGGGCCGCGGTCACGGCGCTCGCGGCGCTGGTCGAGCAGCGGGAGCGGCTGGAGCGCGGCGAGCACGAGCAGCCCCCACCTCCGTACACCCGTCCGGCCGGGGTGCGCGACGGCCGCGCCGGCGCGCCGCTGTGGCAGGTGGTCGACTTCCGCGAGGGCGTCGGCGACGGCGAGCGTGCCGGTCTGGAGGCCGCGCTCGAGGCGGCCGGGCTGCTCGACGCCTGGGTCGCCCCGGACGGGCGGCTGCTGGCCCCGGGAACCCACGACGTGGTCGTGACCGCGGGCACGCCGGCCACACCGAGCCTCGGCGCCGTGCTCGCGCCGGCGATCGACCGCGACGACCCACAGGCCGCCCTGCTGAGCGAGATCGCCGTCGGCGCGGTGCTCGCCGGCATCGGGCTGGGGCCCGGGCCGGGCGGGGAGGGGGATGCGGGCACCTGGGTGGAGCCGACCGGCCGCTGGCGCCTCGGCGTGGCCGAGGGCGCCTGGGCCAAGCCTGCGGCCCGCTTCGTCGGCCGCGGGGCCCGCGAGGCGGCGCGCCGCCAGCGCCTCGCCGACTTGGCCCGCGAGATCGCCGGCGCCGAAGCGGCGGTGGGTACCGCCGAGACGGTCCGCGACGCGGTCGGGGCGCGGCAGCGGGCGCTCGACGCCGAGCTGGCGCGGGTCCCGGACGAGCAGCCCCTGCGCGACGCCCACGCCGCCGCCACGGCCGCCGCCACCGATCTGGTCCAGCGGGAAGAGCGCGTCACGGCCCAGGAAGCCGCGGTGGCCGTGGCCACCGCCGCTTCGCGCACCGCCGGCGAGGACCGCGACCAGGCGGCAGCCGACCTTTCCCTGCCCACCACCCTGGACGCCCTCCAGGAGGTGCGCGATGCCGTGGGAGCCTACCGCGCCGCGGTCGCGACCCTCTGGCCCGAGGCGCGCGGCCACGGCGACCGGCTCCGCGGCCTGCATGCCGCCGCGGCGGAGCTCGCCGAGGCCGCGGCGGACGCGCGCAGCCGCGCCGAGGAGGCCCGTTCCACCGCCGCCGAGGCGCACGCGGCCGAGCGGCGCCGCGACACCTTGCGCGACAGCATCGGCGCGACCGTCGCTGAGCTGCTCGCCAAGCTGGAGGCGACCAAGGCGGAGGTCGCCCACCTCGAAGGCGAGTCCAAACGGCTCGGCAGGGAGCACCTGGCGCTCACCAAGCAGGTCGGCAACGCCGAAGGCCAGGAGCAGCAGCTCGCCGCGAAGCTCGACGAGGACACCGGGCGCCGCGGCGCCGCCGCGGCCGCCTTCCAGCGGTTCGCCACCACCGGGCTGCTCCTGCTCGCCGTGCCCGAGCTGGACCTGCCCGATCCGGCCACCGCCTGGGCGCCGGACCCGACCGTCCGGCTCGCGCGCCGGGTCGAGCAGGCGCTCGCCGAGGTCGACGCCGACGACGCGGCGTGGGACCGCGTCCAGCGGGACCTCACGCACCGTTTCAAGGAGCTGGCGGACGCGCTCAGCCGCTACGGCCACGAGGCCACCGCCGATCTCGCCGAGGACCGCTACATCGTCAGCGTTGTCTTCCAGGGCCAGCGCCGCACCCCCGACGAGCTCGTCGGCCTGCTCGGCGACGAGGTCGCCCACCGCGAGCGGGTGCTCAGCGCCAAGGAGCGGGAGCTGCTCGAAGAGCACCTCGTCAACGAGGTCGCAAGCCAGCTCCAGGAGCTGATCGCCGACGCCGAGGACCAGACCCGGCGGATGAACGACGAGTTGGAAGAGCGGCCGACCTCGATCGGCATGAAGCTCCGCTTCCGCTGGGAGCCGCTGCCCGACGGGCCGGCTGGGCTCGCCGAGGCGCGGCGCCGGCTGCTCCGCCAGGCCAGCGACGCCTGGTCGGCTGAGGACCGTGCCGCGGTCGGCGCCTTCCTCCAGGAGCGGATCGCCGCCGAACGGGCGCGCGACGAGAGCGGCACCTGGCTCGAGCACCTCACCGCCGCGCTCGACTACCGCGCCTGGCACAAGTTCACGATCGAGCGCTGGCAGGACGGCCGCTGGCGCTCGGCAGCCGGCCCCGCCTCCAGCGGCGAGCGGGTGCTCACCGTCACCCTGCCGCTGTTCGCCGCGGCCTCAGCCCACTACCGTTCGGCGCAGCCGGCCGCGCCGCGGCTGGTCATGCTCGACGAGGCGTTCGCCGGCGTCGACGACGACGCCCGCGCCAAGTGCATGGGGCTGCTGGCCACCTTCGATCTGGACTTCGTCATGACGAGCGAACGGGAATGGGGCTGCTACCCGACCGTCCCGGGCCTGGCGATCCACCAGCTCAGCCGGCGTGAGGGCATCGACGCCATCCACATCAGCCGCTGGGAGTGGGACGGACGGGCACGCTCCCGCGTCGAGGCGACGCCGCGGGCGTCGCAGCCCGGCGACGGCGGCGCCGACAGCGGCGACGGCGAACGGCCACAGGGCCTGGAGCCGCTGTGGTGACCGGCGCTGCCGACGACCTGGACGGGGCACGGCTCCGCCGGCTGCTCGGCAGCGACGATCTGCGCTGGCTCATCGACCGCGTCCGCGCACGGCTGGAGCGGGGGCTTCCGCTCGAGGGGATCGTGGCGCTCGATCCGGCGACCGAGGCGCAGCGCCGGGCGGTCGCCCGTCTGCTCGGCCGCCCCGCCGGCCGGGGCGCCTCGCTGCACGTCCCGCTCGCGGCGGTCGACACGGTGGTGCGGCGCGGCGGGCTCGCCCCCGACCTCGCCGCCGCGGTCGAGGCGCTCGGCGGCCCCATCGTCGACCGGACCGCCACGCGCGAGGCCGCCGAGGCCGCCTGGGCGGCCGCGCTCGCCCCCGCCGAGCAGGCGGCCGAGCGCCGGCCCGCGCTGGCGCCATGGGTCGACTGGCTGCGTGGCACTGGCCTGCTCCGCCGGCTCGCCGGCGGCGACCCCGAGGCGGCGCGGCGGCTCGCCGCGCAGGCAGTGACCGTGCTGGACCGCCTCCCGGCCGGTGGCCAGCCGCTGCCGGTCCTGGCCGCCGCGGTCTCCGACGGGCACCTCCTCGATCCGGACCGGCCGCTGGCGACCCTGGTCCTGCGGGCGGCGGCGATCGTCGGCGGCGTCGCGCCCGGAGCTGGTGCCGAGTGGCGGCGCACGGTGTGGGCGTCGGTCGGGGTACTCGACGGCGAGCTGACCAACCCGGTGCTCGCCCTGAACCTTCCGGGCGACCCTGCCACGGCGACGGGTCGGACGCTCGGGATCGGGGCGGAGGCAGGCCAGCCGCTGCATCTCACCGCGCGCCAGCTCATCCGCAACCCGCCCGAGCTGCCGGTGCGCGGGCGCACCGTGTTCGTGTGCGAGAACCCGAGCGTGGTCGCGGCAGCCGCCAACCGGCTCGGTGCCGGGACCGCTCCGCTGGTCTGCGCCAACGCTCACCCGGGCGCCGCCGCCACGCTGCTGCTGCGCCAGCTCGCCGGCGCCGGGGCGCGGCTGCGCTATCACGGCGACTTCGACTGGCCCGGGATCACCATCGCCAACGGCATCATCGCCCGCTTCGCCGCGGCCCCGTGGCGCTTGGACGCCGGCTACTACCGTTCGGCCGCCGCGCGTGGCGGCCCTCGGCTGCGGGGAAGCCCGGTGACCGCGTCCTGGGAGCCCCCACTGACCGAGGCGATGCTGGCGCTCGGCGTCAAGGTCGAGGAGGAGCGGGTACTCGACGACCTGCTGGTCGACCTCGTCAGCTGACACCTTGCTTGCGCGCTGAGGTCTTCACTGAACTGATCTCCCGTCGTAGGCTCGTGAGCGGATCGACGATGATCGCCCTGTTCGCCGTGGGCGTCGTCACCGGCACGGTGCTCAGCTTCGAGCTCGGCCTGCTCTGGCCGGCCTTCATCGCCATCTACGTCTACGGCTGGGACCGGCTCTCGCCGCGGATGCACCTGCTGTCCGGTATCCCAGTGGTCATCGCGGGCTTTGCCGGCTCGCTGTTCGTCATCTCCGTCAACGGCTGGATGAACCACCCCGGCGGCTTCGCGCTGCGGGACGGCAGCGTGGTCGACGTCCACCCCTTCTCGGCGCTGTTCGCCAACTCGTTCTTCTGGCACGAGCTGATCCACATGTACCTCGGCGGCTTCATGGTCACCGGCTTCCTCATCGCGGCCGCGTACGCCTGGGGATGGCTGCGCGGCCGCCGCGGCCGCTACCACCGGACGGCCCTGGTCATCCCGCTCACGCTCGCCGCCCTGGCCGCGCCGGTGCAGGTCGTCGTCGGCGACTGGGCCGCACGCACGGTCGCCAAGCAGCAGCCGATCAAGCTGGCCGCGATCGAAGGGCTCCCCACGACCACCAAGGGCGCGCCCGAGCACCTGCTCGGCTGGTACGACGGCTCCAGGGTCGAGTACGGGATCAAGATCCCGAGGCTGCTGTCGCTGCTGGCCTTCCACCAGCCGAACGCCACGGTGACGGGCCTGGACGCGGTGCCGCCCCAGAACCACCCGTCGCAGAGTCTGATCAACGTCGTCCGCTTCGCGTTCCAGGGGATGGTCGGGATCGGGACGCTCCTGGCGCTTCTCGGCGTCGTCTTCCTGGCGGTCTGGGTGCGCAAGCGGCGCCTGCCGCACTCGGTCTGGTTCTACCGGGGGCTCGTGCTGGCCGGCCCGCTGTCGCTTGTCGCGCTGATCTGCGGCTGGGTGACGACCGAGGTTGGTCGCCAGCCCTGGATCGCCTACGGCGTCATGCGCACCTCCGACCTGTCACGGGCGCCGGTGGGATCCCCGTCGGCTACACCACGCTCGCGCTCGTCTACCTGGCGCTCATCGCGGCGGTCGTCTGGATCCTGCGCGGCTGGCCCGTCTGCTGGAGCGCGTACCCGACGGCGTTCGCCGCGATCTTCTCGACACTGTCGGTCCCGTTCTTGTCGCCGTGGTGGGCATCATCCTGCGCGGTTCGGCGTACGCCCTGCGGGCGGGTGGACCCACCGCGAGCGGGGGCTCATCGACGACCTCTTCGCGTTGTCGTCGATCCTGACGCCGTTCGCCCTGGGCGCGGCGGTCGGCGGCATCGCCTCCGGCCGCGTGCCGGTTGGCAACGCCGCCGGCAACCTGGTCACCAGCTGGCTGAACCCGACGTCGATCATGATCGGCGCGATCGCGGTGGCGGCCGCGGCGCACCTGGCGGCCGTCTACCTGGCGGCGGACGCGACCCGGGCCGGAGCGGCCGAGTTGGTGCGCGGGTTCCGGGTCAGGGCCCTGTTGTCCGGCTTCGTCACCGGTGTGCTCGCCCTGGCAGGGCTGGCAGTGGTGCATGGCGACGCTGAGCACCTGTTCGAGGGCCTGACCCATGGCGCCGGCCTTGCGGCCGTGCTCGTCTCCGGCGCGGCCGGGGTCGCCACCCTGGTGCTGGTGTGGGCCGGCCGCTTCGAGCCCGCCCGCTATGCCGGAGCGCTGTCGGTCGCGGCGGTCGTGGCAGGCTGGGCCCTAGCACAGCGACCCGACCTCCTCCCAGGCCTGACGGTCGGCGAGGCGGCCGCGGGCCGCGCGACGCTGATCACGGTCCTGGTCGTGGTCGGGATCGGCGCCGTGGTTCTGATCCCCTCGCTCGCCCTGCTGTTCGGCCTGTTCCTGCATGGCAGGTTCGACCTGTCGACCGCCCCGGAAACCGCGGTCGAGCGGCACGAGAGCAGCCCGCCAACCCCGACACTCGGGGTGATCCTGCTCGGCCTGCTCGTCGTGGGCGCCGTGCTGGCCGTCTTCGGGGCCTCCTGGGGACTCGCGCTCGGCATCGCCTTGCTGCTGGTCTTCGTCCTGGGTGGGTTCGTGGTGCTCGCGAGCGCCACCGCCACCGGCGAGAACGACGACTTACGCCCTGCCTTCACCGGTCACGGAGGTCCAGGCGATGACGATGCGCAATCTGCGGCCGTCGTGAACCTGGCCGGCGATGGTACGACCGCCGCTGACCCTGTGGCGGGCTCGCGTCGGATCCAGGTCGGCTACACCATTGTCGCGCTTGCCGCGGCCGCCGTCTGGATCCTGCGCCGGCTCATCCGCGCCGCCCGAGTCCGGAGACGCCATGCGCCTCGCTGACGGGCCGCTCCACCCGGCGCTCCAGGCGAAGGCGGTGGCTGGCCGCCCTCGTCGGCCCGCCGGGAGAAGCTGGCGTAGCCTCGATGAAGGATCCGCGATACACGATGCTTCCGCAGCGGGGAGCGACTCGACCAGGGACGGCCGGCACGCGCCGGCGACACCTGACCCGACCGGCAAGGGGGACCGATGGCACAGACGAAGGCGCCGGTTGCGGTGCTGGGCATCGGCGCGATGGGCCACGGGATGGCGGCCAGTGCGTTGCGCGCCGGCATCCCGACGATCGTCTGGAATCGCCAGCCAGGGGCGACTCGAGATCTCGCCGAGCTCGGCGCGGAAGTCGCCGAGACCGCCGCCGACGCCGCGCGGCGAGCCGCGATCGTCGTCACGATGGTGACCGACACCGATGCCGTCATCTCGATCGCTCGCGACCAGGGCATGCTCGCCGCGCTCGCTCGGGGCGCGATCTGGGTGCAGATGAGCACGATTGGCGTGGCGGGGATCGAGCGCGTCGCGGCCATGGTGGAGGTCGAGCGTCCGGACGTGACGCTGCTGGACGCGCCGGTGTCGGGAAGCAGGGACCCTGCGGAGCAGGGCCAGCTGACGATCTTCGCGTCAGGGCCTGAGGAGGCCCGCTCGCGCGTGGCTCCCCTGTTCGACGCGCTCGGCCAGCGCACCATCTGGGTCGGCCCGGTCGGGGCTGGATCGCGACTGAAGCTGGTGAACAACACCTTGGTCGCGTTCGCGGCGGAGGCGGTTGCCACCTCGATGGCGCTTGCTCGTCAGTTGGGGCTCGAGACCGAAACGGTGGTGGACGCCCTCGGCGGCGGCCCGCTGGTGTCCCCGTGGCAGGCAGCCAAGCTGCAACGGATCGCCAAGGGCGAGTTCTCGGCCCAGTTCGCCCTGTCGCTGGCGCTCAAGGACGTGCGCTTGGCCGTGCAGGCGGCCGGCGACGACCGGTTCGCCGCCCTTGCCTGCCTGGCTGGCGAATGGCAGCAGGCCGTCGATGCCGGGCTCGGCGACCAGGACCTCACCGTCGTGACGCGCGCGCTCGAGCAGCAGAGAGGAACGCCGTCACGCTGATCGGCTACACGATGCTGTGCGAGCATTCGGGTCCGAAGCGGTTGGTGCGAGACGTCGCCCTCGCTGCGAACCTCATGACCCGGCTGCCACGTGGCGCCCCCTCGACCGGTCAGCCTGGCTTGGGCAGTGTGGCCGGCAGGGTGGCCCAGTTCGGCACGCCGAGGCCGCTTGCGGGGTCGTAGCCGACGGTGGCTTGGCAGCATCCGACGCCGGCGAGGTCGTTGTTCCCTTGCGTGACGTCGAAGAAGGCCGACGGCTGCGACGCGGCCCTGTAGAACCAGCCGTTGGCCAGCCCGACCCGAGGACGACCCGCCTGCCGCTCCGAAGCGTCCACCAGCGCGGTGGCCGCGGCGACAAACGGCGTCGAGCCGCTGGTCCCGCCGACGGTCTGCAGGGTGGAGTTGATGACGTCGGGCCAGCCTGGCACGATGTCGGCCAGCGCGCTGACATCGGGGACGGCGCGGTGGTTCTGCGCGTTCGCGCCATCCTGGTAGGCCGGCCGAGGTTGCAGCCGGGCCACTCCTCCGCCACCGGCCCCACTGACGCCGAACACCGAGTCGTTCCACACCGTCTCGGACACGCGGGTGTTCCCCGCGCCGAGGGTGAGCCGGGTGCCGCCGACCGCGGTGACGAAGGGTGACACCGTCGGATACGACAAAGTGGTCCCGGGCACGCTGGTCCCGCAGGTGGTCGAGCCGGAGTCGCCCGCCGCGACGAACGAGGACACGCCGGCCAGCGCCGTCATCGCCAGGACGGCGTTGATCACGGCGGTGTAGGCGGGCAGGCCCCGGTTCTCGGCGATCGCGCAGCCGCCGAAGGACAGCGAGATGACGTCGGGGACGCCGCGACCTCGCCCAGCGCCCGGCTGAACCCGTCGAGGAGGCCGGCGAGGGTGGTTTGCACCAGCCGCACCTGTCTACGGCTACGCCGGCATGGGGCCCTACCGCGGCGCCCAGGCGGGGCTTCTTCGGGTCCCGTACGCGGACGCCAACTGCGTCAGCCTGCCAGGAGAGCCCTTCGACGACCGCGAGGACGACTTCGTGCTGCTCGCCGACGCGTTCGTCACCGGCTGGCACGCCACCGAGATGGCCGAGGTGACGCCGGCCACCAGCGTGGCGGTGTTCGGCGCGGGCGCTGTCGGGCTGCTGGCCGCCTACAGCTCCCTGCTGCGCGGCGCCGGCGAGGTCTACGTGGTCGACCATGTGCCCGAGCGGCTCGACAAGGCCGGTGAGCTCGGCGCCACGCCGATCGACTTCACTGAGGGGGACCCGGTCGAGCGGATCCGCGAGCTACGCCACACCCGGCTGGCGAACGTCCCGCCGTGGGGCCAGGGCATCATGGACGGCGTGATGTGCGCCATCGACGCGGTCGGTTTCCAGGCGCGCGACCGCGCCGACCCGGCAAAAGAACGCCCCACGCAGGTGATCGAGGACATCGTCCGCCTGGTCAACCCTACCGGCCGGGTCGGCATCGCCGGGGTCTACGCGGAGAAGGACCTCGCTCCAGCGCCCGGAGGCAGCCCCGACGGGTCGCTGCGCATCCACTGGGCGAGCTTGTTCAACAAGGGAGTGTCGGTGCACTTCGGCCGTACCCACGACCGCCGCTACACCACCCGGCTGCGGGACCTGGTCGTCTCGGGCCGTGCCCGCCCAGGCCGCATCGTCACCCATTACGGCAGCCTCGAGGACGCCCCGAGCCTGTACGAGCGCTTCGACCGGCGCGCCGATGGGGTGATCAAGGCTATCCTGCGACCCGGCTGACCGGCGCGGAGGCCTGGCTCGAGCTCGAGCGCCGGGCCGAGCCTACCCTGCGAAAGGGCCGCCGGGTAGATGCCACGCGAGGTCTCGCGCAGCTCGTCCAGCGGCGTCCCTCAGCCCGCTCACCGGGCGGCGCGGCGGAGGCTCACCCCGACCACCACCACGGCTGCCACCGGCGGCAACCACCACGCGGCCACCGCCGCGGTGTGCAGCAGCCAGGTCACCACCAGCGCGACCGCCACGGTCGCCGCGACGGTCCAGTCGTCGCCGATGATGAAGCCGTACCAGAACCGCCCGAAACCCCTCAGCCAGCCCAGGACCATGCTCAAGCTCCCGTCTCCTCGGGAACGAGCCGGCGAGCGCGCCGGCGCAGCAGCCCGACGTAGCTGGCGGCCGCCAGCACGTACCAGCCGACCAGGCCGAGGATCGCGGCCTCACTGCCCGGCCACGCGACCCCAAGTCCCTCCACCGCCCAGAACGTCCCAAAGCTGGACAGCAGCGTTCCCACCAGCAGCTGCAGCGCGCTGCGCGGAATCCTCTGCACCGCGCCGCGGGCAACCAGGCCCGCACCGGCGACCACCACGAACGCCGCGGCGGCCCCCAGGACGGCGCTTGGAAGCGCCTGCGCGGTGAGGCCGAAGCTGACCACGATGAACGCGACCTCCAGACCCTCCAGCAGCACACCTTTGAAGGACAGGACGAACGCGGTCCAGTCCACCCCGTGGGCGGGAACTCCCTCCGCGGAGGCGGTCCGCTCGCCCATACCTCGCAAGCCGTTGGCGCTCACCCGAGCGATCCCCTTGCGAAGCCACTGCAGACCGAAGACCAGCAGCAGCGCCCCGACCACCAGCCGCAGCGTGCCGATCGGCACCACCTGAAGTGCTGTCCCGAACGCCCCGACCAGCAGCGCAAGGACCGCGAGGCCAGCGCCGGCACCCAGCCAGGTCGAGCGCCACCCGCGCACGCTGCCGACACCCACGACGATGATCACCATCTCGATGACCTCGACGCAGGCAGCCAGGAACGTGGTGACGAAGACCGAGGATGCACTCACGATGACGTCCCTGAGTCCGCTCCGGCCCGAAGGCGATCACGCCTCAGCCGGTGCCATCTTGGGATACCAGCTAGCCGGAAATGCGCCCCGTCCACTAGCCGTACCCCTACGACCAGGGACAGGTGACCCGCTCGGAGCAAGACTTCGCTCGGCTTCGCACCCAGCCGCTGCTCGCACCAAGCGTCGACTACGCCACCATCGGCACAGGTGATCATCTCGCGCCAGTGTCTACCACCAAAGCAAAGGTCGTGCTCGGTGGCATACGGCGATGCGATCGGCAACACTCCGACGATGACCGCCATCCCGCCAGAGACGCGGTACCACCGATGGCTGGGCTGGCACGCCCCTGCCCTGCGGCGAACCGTCGTGGTGGCCTCCATCGGGCTGATCGTGGCGCTGGTGCTCATGCGCTTCCTGACCTGGGGGTTGGCGGTGGTCGTGGGCTGGGATGCCGCCGCGGTCATCTTCCTCGTGAGCCTCTGGCCGATCATCCTCCGAGCCGACAGCCCGCGCGCCAAGCAGTTCGCCACGCGCGAGGACGAGACCCGCGGCTCCGCGACGCTGCTGCTGATCGGGGCCAGCGTCGCCAGCCTCCTGGGTGTCGGCTTTGCGCTCAGCGTTGCGGGGCGGGAGAGCGGCCCAGGGCGAGTGCTGCTCATCGGCCTCGCAGTGCTGACCGTCATGCTGTCGTGGACGGTGGTCAACACGGTCTACACCCTGCGCTACGCCGACCTGCACTTCAATTCGACAGCCATGGGCATCGCGTTTGGCGACTCGGCCGCGCAGCAGCCGCCCACCTACCGCGATTTCGCCTACGTCGCGTTCACGATCGGCATGACCTACCAGGTGTCCGACACGACGGTGCGCGATCCCCGGATCCGGCGCACGGTGCTCTCCCACGCCCTCCTGTCGTACCTGTTCGGCGTGGTGATCGTGGGAGGTTCCGTCAACCTCATCGCCGGACTGGTCCGCTGATCCCATCAGACCGCCAGGCCCCACGGCAGCGACCACCAGGCCAACAGATCGTGCCAACTCCGGACCTGGTCGGGGAGTTGTAGGTGCGTCGGCCGCGGCGCGCCCGAGCTCACTTGGGAACGCACCGACAAGTGGGACACTTGTGGTGGTTGCCGGCGGGGAGGGCCCATGCGGCAGTTGGTCGGACGCGAAAACGAGACCGCGCGGCTGCACGCCTTCGTGGCCGAGCTTGCGGGTGGACCGTCAGCGCTGGTCGTCGAGGGCGAGCCCGGGATCGGCAAGACGGCGCTGTTCGAGGCGCTCCTCGCCCAGGCGGCGGGGCCGCGCGTGCTGCGCGCCCGCTGCGCCCAGGCGGAGTCCGGGCTGGCGTACGCCGGCCCGGCGGACCTGCTGGGCCGGGTGACCGACACGGTGCTGGCGGCGTTGCCCTCGCCGCAGCAGCGGTCGCTCGAGGTCGTGCTGGGCCGCGCCGAGGTCGGGCAGGACCCGGTGGAGCCGCATCTCCTGGGCCGGGCGACCCTCCGGGTCCTGCAGGCGCTGGCTGCCGCGACCCCGCTGTTGGTCGCGATCGACGACGTGCAGTGGCTGGATCCGGCGTCGGCCCGCACGCTTACCTTCGCGCTGCGCCGGCTCGAGGCGGTGCCGGTCGGCGTGCTCGTCATACGGCGTGGGCCGGGTGGCCCGTTGCCGCTCGGGCTGGACGACGCGCTGCCGCAGGGGCGCCGGGATCGGCTGCTGGTTGGTCCGCTCGACCCCAACCACCTGGAGCTGCTGGTGGAGGAGCGGCTTGGCGAGCCGCTGCCGCGGTCGCTGCGCCGCAGGGTGGCCGCGGCGGCCGGCGGCAACCCGCTGTACGCGCTGGAGCTGGGGGCCGCACAGCGCCGGTCGGGCCACTTGCGGGGCGACCTGTTGCCGTTGCCGGCAGGTCTGGAGGAGCTGCTCGCAGATCGCCTCGAGCGGTTACCGTCCGAGGCGAGTGAGCCGCTGGCCGCGGTGGCGGGGCTTGCCGCCCCGACCGTGGGGCTGATCGCGGCCGTACTCGGCGAGCACGCCAAGACCGCCCTGGACACCGCGCTGGACGCCGGGGTGCTGCTGGTGGAGGAGGGCCGGCTGCGGTTTTCGCATCCGCTGTTCGGTGTCGCCGCCTCGGCGCGGCTGGCGCCATCGGCGCGGCGCGCGCTGCATGCCCGGCTGGCGGCGACGCTGGTCGATCCGGAGGAGCGGGCCCGGCATCTGGTGCTGGCGGTCGAGGGCCCGGACGCGGGCGTGGCGGCCGCGGTCGAGCAGGGCGCGGACCGGGCCCGGGCACGCGGCGCGCCCGAGGTCGCCGCCGAGCTGGCCGAGGCCGCCGTGCGGCTGACCCCACCCGACCGGGTCGAGGAGCTCCGCCGCCGCCGGGTCGCCGCGGGCTACCACTGGGTGACCGCTGGGGAGGTCGTCCGTGGCCGCGCGCATCTGGCCGCGGCGCTGCGGAGCGCGCCGCCGGGTCGGGTGCGGGCTGACCTGCGCTGGCGCCTGGGCATGCTGGTGATCGTCGACGACGTGGATGGGGCCGTTGAGCTGCTGGAGGCCGCGCTGGCGGAGTCCGGCGGCGACCAGGCGTTGCAGGCGATGGTGGCCCGCCGGCTCGCCGGGCCGTACTGGTGGCAGGGTCGCCTGCGGGAGGCGCTGCGGCTGATCCGGCGGGCGGTGGAGCAGGCGGAGGCCCTCGGCGATCCTCGCGGCCTGCTCGACGCCCTGAACCTGAACGTTCTCGGTGCCCTGATCGCCGGTGAGCTGCCGCCCGACCTGCCCGGACGCGTCGAGCGGCTCGCCCGTGCCGCCCGGCCGCTGCCCGCGCACGAGGACCCTGACCTGATCCTCAGCCAGGTCGACCTGGCTCGAGGCAACACCCGATCCGCCGCCACCCGGCTCGAGCGGCTGTACCAGCGGGCGGTCGAGCAGGGCAACGAGCTCGGCCTGATCTGGGCTCCGGCGGTGCTGGCCGAGGTGGAGCTGGCGCGGGGGCGGTGGCCGCGTGCACAGCGGCTGGCCGACGAGGCGCTGCGGACGGCAGCGCTGGAGCTCCTCGACGCGGCCGAGCGCGGCGGTCTGGTGCCCCTGATGCTGGAGGGGCGCGCGGTGCTGGGCTTTGTGGCCCTGTCCCGCGGTGACGCCAACGCGGCACATGCGGAGCTTGGCCCGCTGCTGGAGCGGCTTGGCGATGTGGGCGTCCGCGAGCCGACCTGGGCGCGTCTGGTCTGGTCGGAGCTGGACGCGCTGGTCGAGCTCGGCCAGCTGGACCGGGCGGCCGCGCTGGCCGAGGAGCTGGCGGCCAGAGGGCGTGCGCTGGACCGGCCGTTCGCGCTGGCCACCGCCGCCCGCGCCCGGGGGCTGGTGCTGGCCGCCCGCCAGACCCTTGCGCAGGCGCTGACGCTGTTCGAGGGGCTTGGTGCGCGCCTGTGGTCGGCCAGGACCACCGCCGAGCTCGCCCGGATCGGCGGCCGCGTGGCCGCCACGGGGGCGTTGACACCGACTGAGCGCCGCGTCGCCGAGCTGGTCGCGGAGGGTCGTACCAACCGCGAGGTCGCCGACCTGCTCTTCCTCAGCGCCAAGACGGTCGCCGCCCACCTCACCAGCGCCTACGCCAAGCTGGGCGTGCGCTCGCGGACCGAGCTCGCGCACAGTCTCCGTGACACTGGGATGGACGACGCCGCGGCCCGGTAGCAGCCCACCGGGGCAAACACGAGAATTCCTTCCGATTCCTCCTTGCCTCCGCGCGGCTACGGTCTTCCGAGCACAGGCCGCGACCAGGAGGCGACCATGCCCGAGCTGGTAATTGAGCTCCCGACGGTGACCGCACCAGCGGACCGCCTGCTGGCAGCGCTGCGCCGCTGCCACGATGAGCTGGCCGCCCGTGTCCACGGGCTCTGCGAGGCCGACCTGACCCGCCAGTCCTACTGCACCGACTGGTCGGTCGCACAGGTACTGTCCCACCTTGGCAGCGGCGCCCAAATCGCCCTCGCCCAACTGCAGGCCGCCCGCGCCGGCACCACGCCGCTGGGGCCCGACGACTTCCGCGCGGTCTGGGCGCGCTGGGACGCCCGCCCGCCACGCCAGCAGGCCACCGCGTTCGCGGAGGCGGTCCCGCGCCTGCACGACGCGGTCGCCGCCCTCGACGACGCCGCGCGGCGCGAACTCCGCCCATACGTTCACGTCGGCCCGGTCGAGCTACCGGTATTCCTGGCGTTCCGCCTGGTCGAGCAGGCCCTGCACGCCTGGGACGTGCACGTGGCCTTCGAGCCCGCGACGGCTGTGGACGCCGAGGCCGTCGGGCTGCTGGTCGAGCTGCTGCCGCTTGGGGCCAGCCTGGTCGATCCTGCAGTGCTCGGCCGGCTGGCACCCGCGCGGCTGGCCGTGGCGACCAGCGACCCCTCCCGGCGGTTCATGCTGGACCTGGGCGCGCAGGCGTGGCTTGGCCCGGCCAGGTCCGGGGAGGTGTCGGGGTCGCTTCGGCTGCCGGCCGAGGCGCTGGTGCGGCTGGTCACGGGCCGGCTCGACCCCGCACACACGCCCGCGGGCACCCGTGCCGAGGGCCGGCCGTCCCTGGACGAGCTACGGCGGCTGTATCCCGGGAGCTGATCCATCTTCGGCGAGAGCGGAAGGCGGTACCGGGAAGGGAAGTGGTCCCGGCCGCCCTCATGGCGAGACGTGCTCGCCCAGGGTGGTTCGAAGCTCGTGCATCCACCGCGAGACGTGCGAGGCGTACCTGGGGTCGTTGGGGTCGCTACCCACCCAGAAGCCCAACCAGCTGACTGCTTGGAGGATGGCCACGACGTCGACCTCCTCGTTGAAGCGTTTCCAGTCGACACCGACCGGGACCGGTGAGTGCCTGGCGTCGAAGTAGGCCCGTCGCATCGCCATCCGCTGGCTCCTCGTCCAGCGACCCGCACTGATGCTGGCGAGGTCGACATACTGCGGTCCGGTGGCTGCCGTCTCCCAGTCGATGACGGCGATCGCGTCCGTGGCCCGATCACGCCGGACCAGGACGTTCTTGCCGAAGAACTCGCCGTGGATCATGCCGTGCGGCAGACCGTCGACCAGTTGGACCAACGCGCCGTGCCTGGCGAGGGCTCGTTCGACGAGCGGTCGGTCCGGCTCGGCGATCCGTCGCAGGCACGCCTCCAAGTCCCTGCCCCGGCGCTCGTAGTGGGCCCGGTCGTACCGCAGCAGCCGCTCGTCGCTCGCCATTCCCGTGGTGGCCGCATGGAACCGGCCAACCCAGGCCGCCGCCTGCTCGAACAGGCCGAGATCGCCACGGTGAGCGAGGCGGTGCGGTCCGGCATCCTCGACGAACAGCCACAGGTTGCCCCGTTTGGGCTCCCACCGGTACCCGTAGAGCCGCGGCGTCCCGAGCGCCAGCCCCGGCAGGACGTGCCGGTACATCCAGATCTCGCGACGACTTCGGCCGAGCTCCAGCCGGCGAATGCGCTTGGCATTCTGGAGTTGCCGAAGCGGGTTGAGGTCCTTGAAGACCGCGGGAAGGACGTCGCCGGATTCGAGCTGGACGTCAAGGCGGTGCATCGCGAAGCTCCCGCCCTTGCGGAGCTCCTCGGCGCGGATCGACCGTACCCGTACCCGCACCCGGTCGCCGGACAGATGCGACAGGCCCTCTTCGAGTGTTTCGATCATGAGCTGCCCACGGCCGACCCGTGCCGACCCGGAGCCTTCGGCTGGAGGGCCGGGGGCCTTGATGGCATCGTGGTCAGGTGGCATCGCTCAGGCCGTACCCGGCCCTCCGTTCAGAGGTGCACCGTTGAGGGGATGGAGCCGTTCGTGATCGGGCACGCAGAGCCATCCGAGCGCGGGTTCGACGTGATCGTCGGGCGCTGCCTGGGGACGCCGGTCACGGCGGTGCGGGAGTTGCCAGCGCCGGCCTCCACCTCGTACGCGCTGCGACGGCTGATGCTCGGTCTGGACGACGGCCGCACGCTCGACGTGTTGCTCAAGGACTTCGACGTATCCCGACACGCGTCGGATGTCGCGTTGTGGCATGGCGCGCGGGAGCGCTACGTCTACGAGACGGTACTCGCGGGGCGGGACCTCGGGACGCCCGAACTCTACGGTCTGGTCTGGGACGAACCGAGCGGCCGTCACTGGCTGCTGCTCGAGTTCGTCCAGGGGCGGACGCTGCGCCAGTCCCCGATCGAGGACTGGGTCGCCGCCGCGGGCTGGCTCGGGCGGCTGCACGGAGCTCTCGGGGGCCGGGAGGCCGAGCTCGCGCGGCCGGGCCTCCTGGTCAACTACGACGACGCCTACTTCCGCAACATGGCCGAGCGGGCCTTGCAGGCGGTCGGCTCGCGCTCCGGCTCCCTCCACCGACGGCTGGCGGCCGCCGTGGACGCGTACTGGGCGATGATCGAGGGGCTCTGCGCCGGCCCGCCGACGCTCGTGCACGGGTCCTACCGGCCCAAGAACATCCTCGTCGACACGTCGGCCACGCCGCTGCGCATCTGCCCGGTGGACTGGGAGCTGGCGGCTGTCGGCCCTCAGCTCCATGACCTGGCGTGCATGGCCAACGAGGTCGACCACCGTCCCACGATCGAACGGTTCTGCGAAGCCTATGCCGAGGGGGCTGACGCGTTCGGCCTCGAGGTCACCTGCTCCGGCGAGCTGCTGGCGGAGCTGGACCGCCTTCGCCTCCACAGGGTGCTGCGCTCGCTTGCCCGCTCCGCGGAATGGGCGTACCCGGACAGTGCCGTGACCATCCTCGTGGACAAGGTGGAGACGATCGGGCGGGGCCTGGCCTGAGGCCCACCCGCCAGCGTCGAGGCCTGCCCGATGGTCAGGCCAGCGCGACATTCAGGATCCTCTCGGCGATCTGCCGGGCGTCGAAGTAGGCCTCGGCGATCTGCCGAGCGCTGCGGCAGTGGCGCTGGTAGTCCGCGTTGACCGCCGCCAACGCCGCGGCCGCCTCTTCGGACGTGGAGAAGCGCAGGATGCCGTCGCCGAACGGCAGGTACGGGCTCGGACCCGTGTCCTGCGTCACCACCGGCTTGCCACTGGCCAGATAGCACAGGCTCCGATCGCTGACCCAGCCGTTCTGCAGCTTGACGCACGAAGGCTTCACGCAGCTCAGCTCGCCACGCGACCGTTGAATATAGGTGCGGTACATCTCCGGGGTCCTGCTGACCTCCGAGGCGTGACGGATCCGCCAGCCGCGCCGCTCCAGCATCTGACGCTCCTCCCCATCAGCGGGAGCCAGATGGACGGCCAGCTCGAGTGGCTGGCTCGTCAAGCTGGGGAGCCCGGCGAGGGCAAGGTAGGCGATCCGCTTGGTGTTGTCGTACAGCACCGGGCGACCCTCCACCGTCTCCGTCGCCCATTCGCCCCACCAGTTGGTGACCGTGGTGAACACCTCGCACCGGGGGTCGTACGTGTAGGGCCAGAGATCCAGGCACACCGGTGGCCGGATGTGAACCCACTCGAGACCACCGTCCGGAAACAGCGCCGACGGCATTCCGACCGTCTCCCCGGTGGTGAGGTACACATCGTGCGGCGCCACCGAGAGCAGACCGGTGCTCATCCACGTCTGCAGGAGACCCGGGTCGATGTCCACCAGAGCGGTCCGGCGGAAGCAGGCCAACAGCTCGGGATCGATGGCGTAGTGGAAGTTCAACAGCAGGTCGGCTCGTTCGAACAGCTCGTGCGCCTCGGACCGGGTGGCCCCGATATAGGTGCGCTCGCCGCCCGGGTCCGTGCAGAGGATGACCTTGCCCGCCAGGCCGTACCGCTCCAGTCGCCGCAGCAGGCTGTGGACCCGGGACCTCTCCTGCCGGGCGCCACGACTGTCGAACTGCTCGACCCAGTAGACATCGCACCCCACCTGCCGCAGGCCGTGAACGTACTGGAGATAGACCCAGAAGTGGCCGCCGCCCTCGAGGAACTCCAGGGTCCGGTAGGGCGAGACCACAACGGTGGACATGTCCCTCCTTCCTTGCGGGGCCAGCCGCGGACGGGTCACCGCAGCGCGACGTCCAAGATCTTCCCGGTGGTCCGGCTGGCGTCGAAGTAGGTCTCCGCGATCTCCCGAGCGCTGCGGCAGTGCCGCTCGTAGTCCGCGTTGACCGTCGCCAACGCCTTGGCCGCTTCCGCCGGCGAGGAGAACTGAAGGATGCCCTCGCCTGAGGGCAGGTACGAGCTCAGACCGGTGCGCTGCACCACCACCGGTTTGCCACTGGCCAGGTAACACAGGCTCCGATCGCTGATCCATCCGTTCTGCAGCTTGACGTACGAGGGTTTCACGCAGCTAATCTCCCCTCGCGAGCGCTGGATGTAGGAGCGGTACATCTCGGGGGTTGTGCTGACCTCCAGGGAATGGCGGAGCCGCCAGCCGTGGCGCTCCATCGTCCGCCGATCCTCGGTGTCGTCAGCGGCCATGTGGACAGCCAGTTCGAGCGGCTGGCTCGTCAGAAGGGGAAGCTCGGCGAACGCGAGAAACGACACCCGCTTGTTGTTGTCGTACAGCACCTCGCGGCCGTCGACGAACTCGCTGGCGAATCCGCTCCACCAGTCGGTGACCGTCGTGAACAATTCGCACTCCGGGTCGTACGCGTAAGGCCACAGCTCAAGGCACACCGCCGGTCTAATGTGGACCCAATCGAGACCGCAGGCCGGAACCGGTGCCGACGGCGTTCCGGCCATCTCCCCGATCGTGAAGTACAGGTCGTGCCGCGCTACGACGAGCTGGCCGGTGCTCATCCACTTCTGCAGCAGGCCCGGGTCGATGTCCACCAGGGCGGTCCGGCGGAAGCAGGCGAGCAGCTCGGGATCGATCGCGTAGTGGAAGTTCAGCAGCAGGTCGGCTCGTTTGAACACCTCGGTTGCCTCGGACCGGGTACCCACGAGGTAGTGGTACGGCTTGCCCTGCGCCCACCCGCCGTCCGTGTCCGCCTCAGTGTAGAGGATGACCTTCCCATCCAGCCCGTAACGCTTCAGCCGATTCAGCCAGGTCTCGACCCGGGACCTCTCCTGCCATGGAGCGCCACGGGGGACACGCTCGAGCCAGTAGACCTCGCACCCCGCTTGGCGCAGGCCCTGCACATACTGCATGTAGACCCAGAAGTGGCCGCCCCCCTCGAGGAATTTCAAGGTGCGGTACGGAGAGACCACGACGGTGGTCATGTC
>WNGM01000623.1_pt1 | contig 28473 bp, 28 predicted proteins | sample 5400571 | NCBI WGS metagenome assembly WNGM01 (sample SAMN13153378, study PRJNA577476) | soil metagenome | isolation source: 100 cm soil or saprolite under Garry oak tree replicate 2 | place: USA:California | collected 2016-06-15 | reverse complement strand
CTTCTTTTTGCAGGAGCATAGCAGACAGATCCGTCGTTTTCAATGCTTCACCAAAAACCAGGATGAGCCAAATTTACGCAGGCGTTGACATTGGGAGACAATCTGAGCCGATCGGTTCACGACGACCGGGTCGTAGAGCGTATCTGGAGCACACCAGGCGTAGAGGGAGTGGCCCTCCAGGACCACCTGATGGACGGTGGGACGCAAGGTCAACCCCCAGCCGAGGAGGTTGCCGAACTGGTCGTACTCGGCTTCAGGCTCAAGCACAGCCTTCACCCGCTCACGAGAACTGTGCAGGGCCTGGGTGAGCGCATCGAGAGAAATTGGTGTTGCGCTCTCGACAAGCATGTGCCACAAGTGGTGGATCACTTTCCATTCAAACGCTGTTTCTGGCTCGACGAGAGCCGTTTTCATGCTCTCAAACACGGATGCTGACATGACATGTCCTCCTTGCTGTCCAAAACCTGGACAGATCTGCGATCCTCTTCCACTTCAGGCGCGTGTGGCCAGGATCATGTGTTTGTGGGCGAATTCCCGTAAGTCGAGAAAGGCTTCTTCAAGCGGAAAGACGCGGAAGTCTGGGTGTTGGGAGAGCCACGGTGCGGCGGCCTCCTCAGAAGCGAAGAAAAGCGCATTCTGGCACCCGCCTTGCCGGATGCAGCCTGCCTCCTTGAGGCGCTTTAATGTGTCCCCCTGCTTTGGGAAGGAAACCACTGTGCTGGCAGGGGTGAAGGCGGTCATTTGCTCTGGCGTGAGGGTGACTTCGATCCTGGTTCCCGTCACGGGACAAGCGGAGATGATCTGGGCCGGTCGGCCCAGCACGACCGCAATGTGCAACGCATCTGGGGCGCACCAGGTGTAGAAAGCCCGGTTCTCCACCACAAGTTGATGGGCGGTGGGCCGAAGCGTCAAGCCTACGCCGATCAGCTTGCCGCTCTCGTCGTACTCGGCTTCAGGATACTGCACGTTGAGCACCTGCGCGACCTGTGAACGTTCACACCCAAGTGACTGCGCGAGCGTCTCGAGGGAGATCGGTACTCCTGTCTGGGCAAGCAGCCCGAAGAAGCGGTAGAGGAGTTTCCACTCAAACGCTGCCTCCGGACCGCTGAACGCGGTCGTCATGGTGGCTAAAATGGATTCTGACATCATCTTTTCTCCTTATACGTTAAACTAAAGCCAAGCCCTCTTGCTGAGGGTGGCAGCAGGTTGGTACACTTGCTGAGATGGACCGGAGGGCGAAAGTGCATTTTCTGCTCTCGGCTTCGTTGCCAGGCGCGTCTGTTCATCCGCGCAGCGTCACCAGGTCGGTCGGCTCTGGTGACGCGAGAAGCCGAGCCTTTGGGCGCGTTACCTCTGCGCCCCGTTCGCTCATGCGGCGTAGAGTTCAGGGAAGACTTTGGACCACACCTGCCGCTCTGAGGCAAAGCCCTCTTCCACCGTGAGCAAGACGATATCGCCCCTCTCCCTGGCCCACTGCTCGCCCTCTTCCCGCGTAGCAAAGAAGTGGACATGGGTGCAGAAGGCACTCCAGATGGCCTCAACCGAGGCCATGTTCTCTCGGCTTGGGTCCACGAGAATGAAGGAGACCACTGCGGTTTCCGGATGGACTTCCTCCACCCGCGTAGGGCTGACACGCAGCCGAATCGGGCGATGCGTGACCGGCGACGGAGACTCGATGGTAACTGTCTGTCCAAGCAGGGCGGGCAGGAAGAGCGTGTCCAGGGCACACCAGGCCGATAAGGACACCCCGACCACGGACAATCGATGCGGATGCTCGCTGAGCGAGAGGCCCATGGCACCAACTATCTGATCAGCCGCATCGCGTTCGGTGACCTCTCGCAAAAACTGGTGGGACTGGTCTCTCGCCAGGCCGAGATCGGCAATAGACTGGTCCACCTGCTCCATGGGGATGGGGTGTCCATGTGCCAGTTGCCGGATGATCTGGAGGAGGAGCCTCCGGTCTGGTCCGTACGACAACAGGTACTCCTGCATCTTCTGATTCATTTCAAGGATTCGTGGGTCGTTCATAGTCTGAAAACCTCCTGTTTCTTACAACCGGGCCACCAGCGTCAGACTCAGACACCTGTGACTCGGCTTGGTTTTTTCTTCCCCAGAGGGGGCAAGGATAGTGTACCTGCTCCCCCTAGGGGAAGAGTCAAGAGGGAAGATGTTTGGGGCCACGACGGGGATCGGATGCCAGGAGTTGCACCAGTGCTGATGGCGCGGGCCGAGCAGGTCGGCCCGCGAGTGCCGCCCGGAACTCCAGGTTGCGTTGACGCATCTCCTGGAGCGTGGCGATGTGGGTCTCGATCCGGGCGAGAGCGTGCGCCAGTTGCGCCTTTAGGAGTCCATCAACCGGCTCGTCGGAACGCCCACGGTAGCGTGTGGTGAGAACCTGAAGCTCTTTGAGCGTCAGTCCGAGGGAGCGCAGGCCCTGGACCACCTGCACGCACCAGAGCGCTTCCTCCCCGAACAGACGGTAGTTGCTCTCGCTGCGGCCCAGGGTATAGAGAAACCCGAGGTCCTCGTACTTGCGCAGAACTTTGATCGGCACGCCGCTCCGCTCAGAGAGTTGTCCAATGGTCATCGCCTGCGACCGTAACATCATTTTCTCCTTATCCAGCCTGACAGAGGGGCTGAACCTCGTCAGGAGTGTTGCAGCTTTCGGTCAGATCATCGAGCTGATGTCCGAGGCACTCGTGGGGTAAGCGTAGATCATCTGCTTGAGATCATTTGCCCGCAGGCCCATGCGGATGGCGAGGGCGAAGAGGTTGATGACCTCCTCGGCGTGCGGGCCCAGCAGGTGCGCTCCCAGGATGCGCTCGGTGCCCTCCTCAACGAGGGTCTTGAACCCCGTATGCGGGAGCGCTACCCGCCGCGAGGATTGCCAGCCCGAGGTGTCCTCGTGGTGCGTCGTAAAGCGCAGGCCCTGGGCGCGGGCCGCTTCCTCAAGGAGGCCCACCCGAACGAGAGGCGGGGTCGTAAAGACCACGCTGGGAATGCCGCTATAGTTGGGGGTGTACCGGTTGCCCTCCAGCAGATTCCTGGCCACGATGCCTCCCTGCATGCCTGCCACGGGCGTCAGGGGGAACCCGCCACCGGCCACCGCGTCCCCCGCTGCGTACACGGCTGGATTGCTCACGCTTTGCAGGTACTCGTTCACCGAGACGCCTTCCTTCCCATATGCCACGTCCGCCGCCTCCAGATCGAGCTTGTCGATTTCCGGCGCACGCCCGGCGGCATGCACCACCAGGTCGGCCTCGACCGTGTACTCCTGCGCCCCTGTGCGAGCGTGGACGAGCAAGTGGTCGCCCTGTCGTTCAATGGCGGTGACCGCCCGGTTCATATGAACTTCGATGCCCAGTTCCTGGCTGGCCTGCACCAGCATGGAGACCAGATCGGGGTCAAACTTCTCAAGGGGACGGCTACCCCGGTGGAGCACCTGGACCTGTGCGCCTGCGTGAGCTGCGATGTGGGCGAATTCAAAGGCGATGTAGCCGCCGCCCACGAAGACGACGCGGCGTGGCAGTTCCTCCAGCTCCAGGAACTGCGTGCTGGTGGTGAGCAACTCCTCGCCCACTATCCCCAAATCGGCATGGCACGCGCCGGTCGCGATCACCACCTGGCGAGCGACCAGGATCTCCTCGCCCACCTGGACGCTGGTGTGATCCACGAAGTGGGCACGGCCACGCCGCGTGATGATTCCAGCCTCGGCAAAGCCCCGCTCGTTTTGCTCTGGCGCCGGGTCGGTGAAGGTGCGCTTGAAGCGGATCAGGTCCGGCCAGCTGAGGGACAGACCCGGTGCCGAGACGCCCTGGCCCTGCATGCGGCGGCTCCAGTCCACCAGGTCGGATACGCTGACCAGCACCTTCTTGGGATCGCACCCGCGCAGCTGGCAGGTTCCCCCGAAGGGGTGGTAATCGACGATGGCTACGCAGAGGCCGGCCCCACGGCAGGGATAGGCGACGCTCTGGGCGGCAGAGCCGGTCCCCAGGACAATCACATCAACGGGTGTTGTCATGTGCGTTGCTCCTCTCTTGTTCTTCTCACAGACATGCTCTTCATCCTCGCAGTTCGCGCACCCGGCTGACAGTCAATGGATGAGCCAGAGTCGTTTCCTTCCCTCAAGAGCTCTCGCCAGCGCCGCTGTCTGCCCAGCACGCGCCAGGCTCAGGTGGCACAGCAACTGAGCCGGTTCACATCTTTGGTGAACGAGATCGCCACGAGCTTGAGCGCCTCGGCCATCGTCGGGTAGACGTGGATCAGATCGATGAAGTCATCGGTCGTCGCTCCGAAGCGCAGCGCCATGGCCGCCTCGTGGATCACCTCGCCCGCGTTCACTCCCAGCATCGAGACCCCGACCACCCGGCGCGTGGGAGCGTCCAGCACCATCTTGATCATCCCACGCGTGTCGCGGATGGCCCCGGCCCGTGGGACCACCGAGAGGGGGATGGTGTTGCAGTCACATTCGATCCCGGCGGCCACGGCCTCCTCGTCGGTCAACCCCACGACGGCGACCTGGGGGTCGGTGAAGATGGTGCGCGGGATGACGGTGTGATCGACATTGCGCGGTGGCTCCCCGGAGAGGGCATTGTGTGCCGCGATCTTGCCGTCGTGCGCGCCCACGGGCGTCGCCATCTGGCTCTCGGTTTCCTGTCCGATCACATCCCCGGCGGCCCAGATATGGGAGGCGGTGGTGCGCAGCGTGCGATCCACGCGCACAGCTCCCGCCTGGTCTATTTCCACGCCCGCCCGTTCCAGGCCGAGCGCCTGCGTATTGGGGCGTCGCCCGGTGGACACCAGGAGCCGCTCTGCCGAGAGGGTCTGCTGGCTCCCGTGGAGCTTCAGCGAGAGCGTGATCCCCGCGCCTTCGCGTTCCACGCCGCGCACCTGCGCCCCGGTGACAATGCGCAGCCCTTCTGCCTTTAGGATCTCGGTGAGGGCCTCGACGATTTCCGGCTCGTAGCCCGAGAGAATGCTCCTGCCTCGGGTGACAAGGGTCACCTGGGTCCCAAAGCGGGCAAACATCTGGCCCAGTTCGAGGGCGATGTAGCCCCCGCCCAGGATGAGCAGGGAACTGGGTTGCTCGCGCAGCTCACGCCCCCAGGGGTCATCTAAGCTACTCAGCAGGTCGCTCGTCAGGTAGGGCACATCCGCGAGGCCCGGGATGGAAGGGATGCTCGGCTGTGAGCCAGTCGCAATCAGAATCTGCGCTCCAACCAGGCGGCGTGGGCCATCGGCGCTTTGCACCTCGACCTCGTGGTCGGAAAGCAGCCGTGCCTGTCCTGGCACGAGCTGGATGTGCTCGGGATCATCGAGCAGGCTCTCGTACTTATGGGCGCGATATTCCTGGATGATTTCATCTTTCTGGGCGACGAGTTCTGTCCAGTTGACCGGCATCTGCACCGGGGATAGGCCCGGATAGCGGGAATGAGCAGCATCGTAGACGAGCCTGGCCGCTTCGATCAGGTTCTTGGAGGGCAGGCAGCCCCGGTTGGCGCAGGTGCCCCCGACCGTGCGAAATTCGGTCATGACGGCGGTTTTGTCCAGTTCGGCAGCGTGCAGGGCCGCGGCAAAGGCGGTCGAGCCGCTGCCCAGAATCACCAGGTCATAGGACTCTTGGGTTGACATACGTGTTATCTCCTTGGTGCAGGCAGGTCCTCCGGCATGGGGGACCGCTCCGGCATGTGCTCATCAGTTGCGACCGGCGCGCAGGTAGGGCAGGCCGTATCCCCCTCGCGTTTCTCACGTTTCGGGCCGAACAAGAACCAGGCCCCCAGTGCCAGCGCCACCACGAAGTAGATCGTCGCCCCGGTATACACCAGGCCGGTATTGCGGCTGAGAAAACTGCCCACGGCCGTTCCGGCCAGCAGTGAAAGCAGCAGCGGCACCGTCACGATCAGGTGACAGGGGCAGGCAAGAAAGCCCGTCACGGTCAGCACAACACCCCCAACTTTGCGCATCAGACACCTTCCTTTCGTCTCTCCCGCAAAGCTGGAGGAGAGTATATGGGAACAGGCACGGTCTTCGTAGCGCACCGGCGGTAGAGCCAGAGATCCCAGACCTGTGCGCCCAGGAGAACGATGATCGCTCCATAGGCCAAAAACGGGCTCCAGGTGGGTGTGGCCGCCATGCCATCGGCCATATGATCACCGCCCGGCGCATGAGGGAGCACGGTCGTGCCGTAGATGGCGAAGAACACACTTCCGGCGGCAACCAGGGAGAAGATGAACGGTCCAGGCTGATGATGCCGACGCAGATGGAGCTCGGCGATCAGTAGCGTTAGCAGGAGCGTTGCGGAAAGCCCCGGCTCCAGATAGCGGTCATTGAGCAAGAACCCTGCCCCCAGGGACGAGAGCAACCCCACCAGGGCAGGGAACCCTACACAGCACAGTGTGGTAAAAAGGGCTGCGAGTGCCACAAGAGGACTCCCACCCCCACGCATCCAGAATCGTCGTTGAGACATAACGGTCCTTTCGTCGGTGATCGGTAGAGTGTCTCCTATGGGATGAAAGCGCGCCAGAGCGCACGTCCAGCACGCTCGTCAAATTCAGAGACTGCGACCCCCAGGGTCGTGTTCAGCCACTGGTAGCGCGGGTCCGTGGTCGTAAATTGCACCGCCATCGTGAGCCCCCACAGATGCGGCTGGCTCTGGTCAGCTCCGCGCAGCCCATAGCCCCTGGCGTCAAACCAGATCTGGGCCCCGTCGGATGTTTCGATGATGCCAGCCGGATGAACCGTGCAGAGATGTTGCCCAGGTGGCGGTTCAAGCCCGGCTCGCACAAAGACATAGGCGCAGTTGCCGGCGTACATCGACCAGCGGGCTGTCCCACTGAGCAGATCTCCCGAAACGCTCCCATCGCCACTGCCAATCAGTTCACCCTCACGCGTTTCAGCCGACACCACCACCTCCATATCCGACTGGTACTGGAGCCGAGCTTCAAACAGGAGTGTGAGCAGACCAGTCTCACCGTTCTCTTGTATCGTATCCATATCCATGAGCATGTCCAATCTTTCCAGCACGCCTGTGTTCTCCTCGCCAAAGCGATGAGGTGGGTGTGCAATTGTGTGAGCAGATGAGGCCATATGTGCCTGGCGTTCAGGCCAGATCGAGCGTCTCTTGCTGGTTGAGTGCATCCAGCATGGGACAGCGGCCGGTCGGTCCTTGCCCGGTACAGAGTGAGTGGACCTGGAGCAGAGCCTGCCGCATGCGGTGTAACTCGACCATTTTCCGCTCCACCTCGGCAATTTTCGCTTCGGTGCGCCCCTTGACCTGCTCACAGGACGTCTGGGCGTCCACGCGCAAGAGCAGCAGCTCGCTAATCTCTTTGAGCGAGAAGCCTAACTGTTGCGCGCGTTTAATAAAGCGGAGACGGCTGACCACCTCCTCGGAGTACTGCCGATAGCCAGAGGCACGGCGCGGCGGTTCCTCCAGCAAGCCCTCGCGCTCGTAGAAGCGCACCGTTTCCACGCCGACCCCGGCTCTGCGGGCAACTTGTCCAATCGAGAGAATCTCCATCTCTGTCCCTCCTTCGTAAAAAAGTATACACTCTGTACCATACTACAGAGTCAAGGGGGTAAGAGGGGAAAATTCCCAACCTGCATCTATACAAATCGTATGAAAAGAGAGAGTGAACGTATGCTCAGCGACAGGGAAAGAGGAACGACATGTTGAACGTTCTCGACGTGGCGTTTGGCCATCCACGGGGGACCTCTGGGGCACTTAGGAGGAGCGATCATGGCCCGCTCAAGCAGGAAGCGCAACGAGTGGACGCTCTCGCTGCTTGATATCCAGCCGGATGATCGCATCCGGGAGGTGGGCTGTGATCCGGGCGCGTTGACCTCTCGCCCACCATGTTGCAGCAGGCTTCAAAGCGCAACGCCCAGTCCATCCGGGAGGGGCGGGTGTGATTGGAGGGAGGCTCCGCCGCGGCTCTCCCCTTTGAAGATGTCTCATTTGCAACTGCTTTCCGAAGCTCGCCGGCTGCTTGTGGCCGAGGGTGCTTGTGCCTGGTGAGTCTCACTCGTGGCTCGACCCCACTTGCGCAACTGGTGATCTGGTGCTGGACACGTCTCCATGCGCTCGATCCCCGTCTCGTAGGCGGCTGTCGGCCCCTGGAACTATGCGACTGCTTGCCACACACGGGCTTTCACATGGACTACGCGCAGGTTGTTACCCGCTTTGGTGTCCCCTCCGAGGTCATGGTGGCCTCCAAACAGTCGGGCGAGGACGAGGACTCCTGAGGGGAGGAGAACAGGAAAGACGGCGAAAAATGGTTTGAGAGATCGATTAACCATGAGCAGCTTCGAGGAAAGGAATCGATCATGCGCGTGTTAATTTCAAGAGGCGGTATCGCAGGGCTCACGCTGGCGCATTTTCTGTATCGGCATGGCATTACGTCCGTGGTCATTGAGCGAGCTGGCAGCCTTCGCCGGGAGGGCTACGCAATTGACTTTTTTGGCCTCGGCTATGAGATCGCCGAGAGGATGAGCCTGATTGATCGGCTGGCCTCTCAGCAAATTCCCTTTGACGTGCTGGCCTACGTGAATGCACGAGGCGAGCTGATCGCGAAACTAGATATGGCTTTGGTACAGAAGATCACCAATGGGAAGTATCTGGGGCTGATGCATGGGACCCTGGAAGAAGCCTTGTATGAAGCGTTGGCCGAGGCTGTCGAGGTGCGCTTTGGTCGTTCTCTGATCCGCATGATGCAGGGGAGAGATGCGGTGGAGGTGACGTTCAACGATGGCACATCCGAGTCCTTTGATCTGCTGGTCGGTGCCGATGGCGTGCATTCGGGCACACGCGCCCTGGTCTTTGGACCCGAAGACCACTTCAGGCGCTATCTGGGCTGCACCATTGCCTGCTATCCGCTGGCCGACCGCTACAGCATCGGTCGCGCCTGGAAAATGTATGTCGAACCAGGACGTCTGGTCGCCGCCCTTTGCACGCCGAAGGCGGACGACATCCTCACGTTTTTCCTGTACCGGTCGGCCTCGCCTGAGCATCTGTCACGCTTGCGCGACGTATGTGCAGGGATGGGTTAGCTCACCAAGCTGCTCCTCTCCGATGCCAACCCCTCGGAGAACGTCTTCATGGATGCCGTGATCCAGATTCAGATGCCCACCTGGCATCGGGGTCGGGTGGCCCTCCTCGGTGACGCCTGCGACTGTCCCACACTGCTCTGCGGGCATGGGGCATCCCTTGCCATGGCGGGAGCTTACCTGCTGGCCGAGGCATTACACGAAACAGCCACGTACCAGGAGGCGTTCCAGCGCTACAAACAGCAGATGCGACCATACGTTCAGGCGCAGCAAAAGAACGCCCGCGGCTTTGCCAAATTCTTCCTCCCTGGCACGCCCCTCGGCTTGTTTGTCCAACAAACGCTGGTGAAAGTGCTGTTCCGGGAGACGTTTCGTAGCCTGCTGCGACGCGAGTTTAGCGCACCGAGCCTCTCCATGTTGAATCCCGAACAGACCATCCGCTAACCCGCATGTGATTGGAATGAGTTCGAAACGGATGTGTCCTTTGTGACAATATGCCACAAATTTCAGGAATCATGGCAAAATCTTGACAAAACTTTCTCCATATAACTCCTCCGGCCGATGGGAAATGCTCGTCGAATCCCCCAATCTCAGCCAGCGCTGGCCGCCACACTAACGCATTGGCGGTGATCAGGTAGGCCGGTCGTGCCTCACCGCTGTCCCTCAGAGGTGGTGGAATCAGGATGCTCTGGGCGTCATAGTATCGAGAAAGGAGATCACTTCGTTCTGCCTTCACCATCCCGGCATATGCAACAGCGCCATTCATAGCTTGCCGATATCCGTCTATGAGTCCAGGTGTCAGGAGGCAATCACTGTCCAGAAACAAGATCCATTGGGTTTGCGCCTGCCGTGCTCCAAGGTTGCGAGCGGCAGCAGCGCCTGGTTTTGCACAGATCAGGATATGGACGGGCAAGGAAGAGGCGAGGTGAGTTGGAACCTCCACTGGAGGGTGGGAGAGATTGTCTACCAGCAAGATCTCCACTGGGAAGTGATTGGGGGCAAACACCCTCAGGCAAGCCTCGAGGAGGCGTGTTACACCTGTCTGATTGTTTTTCACTGGCACGACCACCGTAAGGTCTGTGAGTGCCAACTCATGCGGAGCCATGGCATTCCCGCGATGAGTTGGAGTGATGCCAAACGCAGTAAGTGACGTCATCGTTTCATTTCCTTTCAATCGCCCTGGCACTCATGAAAGAGATAGAGGGATCGTGAGCGTATCTACAAAGCGGGAATGAAGGTAAGCTGTTACCATCTTGTCCCTACTTCTGAGGTAAGAGACGCGTCCTAAGCTCTAGCATTGATATGATTGGGCTTTCCACAAACATATTGTTCTTACGCAGAGTGTGCAGCATCTCAAACGGTTCTGTAGCCGTCCTTCCACATTACGTGGAGCTACACAACCGTACCTCTCCAACTTGACCATTGCCGCTTATGCGATACCGTATCTCAAAAAGAGTGGGGTACTGTTTTATCACGGTGGAGAGCTTCTGTTTACCATATATCGCTTGAAAATGAGGATTGAGTTGTCTCAATGCTGATCCCAACGCGGAAAGAAGGACCCATACAGTCTTACTCTTCTGTCTAGCGACATCATACGCATTCGTGAGCAGCACGGAAAGTTCTAACGATGATAGTGGAGCAATGGCTTGCGAAGAGGAATGCTGCGATAATGCTTGTGGGAGCAATTGGCCTGTAGAAAGAAAGACACTGCTTGCTTCTTTTAAAGCACTGGATACGGCAGGTGATCCAATCACCAGAACCGTACTGCTTTCCTGACGGAGTCGAAGTACCAGGGGAACATAGTCACTGTCTCCAGCGACGATGCAAAAATACTTGATTCCTTGATGGAGTAAGTCCATGGCACCAATCACTAATGCAATATCGGTGGCATTGTGGCCTGGTTTGCTTAATAGAGGACCCTTTGGTTCTAAAGCATAACGTACCATGATTTTTTTCCATGCCTGCATACATGATGCAGCCCAATTCCCATAAACCTGCCGAACTACCACTTCTCCCATCTTACTCGCTTCCACTAACATGTGAGCAATGAGATCATGGGCGCTCACATTCTCTCCGTCAATGAGAAGCGCTACAGGAGCGACAGCAGATGACTTTCCTCTTGCTGTTTGCATATTCTGGTGGTTCATTGTCGTCTTCGACATGCTTTTTCTCCTCATAAAATATCTTCCTCGGCTCCTTCCTGATCGCGTGACCATTCCAAGGCTTGATTGTTGGCCTCTCGAAGCTCAACCATCTCATCTTGAGAAATAGGTTCCGCGCGCCCTCAAGCAGGAAATCGGAAATCACCCTCCAGCTCTCACCCCTAGCAGGACACTATTTACGCTCAAGGTGTGATCAGCTATCTCCTCTAACTGTCGTGAAAGCCTTACCAGATGTTTCCTTTTTCTACTAATTTAAGTTAATTGACTTATAAGATCAGAGTATGATATAATCCTAACAGGATTTATCCGCATTTTCAAGTTATTTGTCTGGTGTTTTAGCTTAACTTTCTGCTATTTTGTTAAGGTAGGTTCAGTATATGTCACGCAAGCCGCGAGGTGTCACGGGTATGCTAGCTTATGGTGAAGGTGCGCTACTTCGGGAGTTACGCTCAGAGAGCGGTATCTCTTTGACAGCGATGTCAGAGAAAACGCATTACCACAAAAGTTTTCTATCAGCGATAGAAACAGGCACTGAGAAAGCCAGCGAGGGTGTAATAGTTGGGTACGAGAAAGCATTGGAGCTCAAACCGGGCGAACTGCGGGATAGAATAGCTGCGCTGCGTGCCGAATCGCCTGAGAAAGTGATCGAGTTGCTCACCAACAACTGGCAACTGTGGCTGGGTATTCTTCCTCGCATATTATCCAATAGAGGCAAAGATGGTGCTGAGTCAGAAGAGAGAATAGATGAGCATAGACAGGTAGCAGACAAATACCAGCGTAGTCTGGAGTTGGCGCTTAAAAACGCAGCCGAGCGGCTCCTTACGCAATCTCAAAGCCTGGAAGAAATGAAGCGCTGTCTCACTCTCCTCAATGTACTCTCAGATCCAGGCGAGCGCGGCAAGGCGCTCCGCAATGAAGGTCTCTCAGATTATTTCACGTCACTTGCATCTTTCACCGACCAGGAATTCATCAATGCTCATCAGCAATTGCCAGTGCTTGTTGGAGTGAATTCACAAACCCGCCCATTCTCACCACTCGAAGGGGAAGACCAGCGATATCTACGCGCTTTTCTTGCAGCACTACTATCCGAACTCTCATTCGATCCACTGTTCAAACTCCAGATGAGCAAAGACCTCCAGCAGTATCTTGCCAGAAACCCACGCCGACCATCCATAGCAATTGCCAAAATGCTGCGACAGCTCTACGAAATGCTTGAGTTGCGCTATACACCGGAACATCTCGAGCGCCAGATGCAGGCATATATTACCCATATGGAGCGGGCATTTCGGGATCTAGACCTGCGCAGTTTTGCGCCCAAAGATCAGCCAGCGGCGCCCGCGCTCTCTGACATCTTTGTACCGCCATTTATTACCAAACTGGATACGAATTCGCCTACCCTGCAGCAAGCCGGAACAGAGCCGCCGGTAACCATCCTGCCCTTTCTTGGCGATTCCCATTATGCTGTTCTGCTCGGGGGGCCAGGAATGGGCAAATCAACGATTACTCGCCACCTTACCTGGAGCCATGCCGCAGTGCAGAGAGCCAGTGTACCCCTGCCTACCATGCCCTACCTTCCAGGCAATCCTCTCCCCCTGCATATCGAGTTACGTCTTTTTATAGAGCATTGGGGGTTGCAGTATAACGATATACAGCAATTACGCGCTGATGACTTCCTGACCTACGCTGCAATGGTGTGTTCATCGGCGCATGACGATACTAAAGTCAGCGTGGCTATGTTCAGACACCTTCTTGAGCGCCGCTGTATGGTTGTGTTGTTCGATGGTCTTGATGAGGTGACTGGACTGCGCGAGCGCCAGGCACTTGTCACGGTCATTGAAGACTTTGCCCATCGTTATCCAGGGAACTATATGCTTGTCACTTCCCGATCCCTTGGTTATGCGCTGGCACGCTTCTCGGATCAAGTATTCAAGCATGTCGAAATACAGGAGTTTGACGATGAACGGATCAAGAAGTTTGTGGAACAGTTCTATCAGTATCTTGTTCAAAAGCCTGCTCTTTCTGAAAAAGACAAGTCTGATATTGGTATGCTACTGAAAAGGTTGAAGGAGCCTGGACTGCGCAGACTGGCGGTGAATCCTCTGCTACTGACGGTCATTAGCATACAGAGTCGCACCTATGGAATAGCCAACAGGCGGGGGGAAATCTACGAAGCGTGCGCACAACTGCTCCTCTCAAAGTGGACCAGCCTGAAGGGAACAGTTGCACGCTGGAAAGATGTACAGTTAGAGCAGGAAGAGCAATATGCCTGCATAGCATATCTTGGCCTCGTCTTGCACGAGCACATGCAGGAACAAACAGTTCCCCTTGCAGAGGGCGCCAAGCAGAACACTGCCGATGTACCGAGACTATTCCTGCAGAACGAGGTTGAGCGTTTTCTCTCCGACCAGGATAGCCTGGCGGGCGGGACTGGAGAGGACCTGCACACGCAAGCAACACTCTTTCTGGACATGATCGAAGTGGAAACTGGCCTGATCGTTCAACGCGGTACCGGGGAGGGAGACCTGCCTCTTTATGGATTTATCCACCGCACTTTTCAAGAATATTTCGCCGCCGTTGCGGTGTATAACCAGTACTTGCGAGAACGAGCAGAAAAGCCGCACCAGTTGGACGATTTTATCACACAGCACCTGCATAGCGCCCACTGGCGGGAGGTGATCCTCCTCTTGTTGGCCAAGTTGCTGCGTAGGCCGGCAACGACTCGCCTGCAAGCTATCCTGGACAGCAAAAGCAGCTTTAACCACATTCTGAAACAGGACCTTTTCTTTGTTTGTGACTGCCTGCTTGACGAGATCATGGCCGAAGAGACCCTGACAAAACGGGTCATTGCAGAATTGCGGGACGTGATCAGATCTTCTCCTTTTCATTCCCAGCAGAGGGAGGCTATGACCTATCTCGTCTCGCTACTACAGACGCGGCACTATGCAAGGCTGGCCGGAGGGGCATTGGTAGCCTGCCTGACTGAAGATAGCCCCCTGTGGGTACGCCTGGAGGTCGCACAGAATCTCTACAGGCACGCTCCACAGGATTCGCAGGAGCACCAACAAGCATTTCACACCCTTACGCTGGCAGCGCAGCAACACGACCTTTCTCCCTCTGACGCTGCTGCCATCACCATGTTCCTGTACCAGAACAGCGCTGAGGATTCTACATACCGGCAGCGTGCGCTTGATCTATTCTTGTCTTTCGCTCAACGTCCTCGGCTCACCATAGAACAACGATGGGAGTTCGCGTACGTTCTGATACAGCGACTTCATACCGATACATCTGAACGCTGGCAACAAGATGCACAGCATATTCTGCAAAAACTAATCAATCGCTCCGATCTAACCACACCACAACGGGTAGAGCTCATTCGAAGAGTATGCCGTACCAGTTTCAATGTACCCACGATGTGGTCGCTGACGTTTCAGATGTTGGTAGACCTGGAACGGTCTGAGCAGGTTACGATCAGTGACGTGGCGCAGGTCACACATCTACTCTACCAATGCACACAAAACTTTTCCAGTCCCGAACAGCCGGAAGTGCACATGTTGGCACGGCAGAAACTCCAGGAACTCTTCGCGTCCCCCGACTTGCCCATCGAGGAGAAACTACATATTGCCGAGACATTTCTGCAGAGCGATGAAGCAAAGCTACGACATGCCGCCATACAACTATGCGTGCGTTTAACACGCGGGCGCGAGCTTCCCTCAACAGCTACCCAGCTTCTTCTACCTCTCATCAAACGGCTCTACGAGCATCATAAACGAGCGCAAGAACGACGCCAGGCATTTCAGATGCTGACAAAACTGGTACACTGGCGCACTATCAACGTGGGAGAGATTCTGAACTTCACCTGGACACTCTACCGCTTCGGCGAGAACGACGAGGATCAGCGCACGCATGCCATACAACTTCTCTCCGACATCGCAAAGCGGAAGCAGGCTCCCGTCGAGCAGTTGTTGCAGATCGCCGACGCTTTACACGCTGCAAATTTACCCAAGCCAGAGCCAGAGCAGAGCGCACAGCCAGTGCTGATCAACCTGCTCAAGCGGAACGAAACGCTCTCTACACCCCAGTTGCTCCACATTGCCAAGCTGCTTGTGTTTGGCGTGGAGAGCGACACGGGCTGGCAATACTTTTCCCAGGCCCTCTCGCTTCTGCTACAACGCACTGACATGACCGCAGAATACCTGGCACAACTCACACTCGATCATAGGTCGGATGCCTCAGCACTTCGCCCTCGCATCCTGCAACATTTCACTGACTTAGCAGAGGATCAATCCCTGACCATCACCCAGCGCCTGCTCATCGTGACGCCTCTCTTGAAAAGCCATGATATTTCATATGCATATAAAGCAAAGGCCGTCCAGGCCGTCATCAACTTGCTGCAACCAGAACCAGCAGAGCAATTTCTACGACAAAACTGGAGTTCGCCATTGAGCGAGACCATTGCCGATATGCCATTCATGGCTGAGCTCGCCCAGCAAGTGCTGCTACCGCACCCATACCGTGACGGGATATACGTGAAATTGAGACAAATGATTGCTCAGTCAGGAGGTAGAGTTGCCGCTGGGCACGCGCGGCTCACCCCGGTGAGGGCAATACGATAACCAGAGACTACACCACTGAGCATTTAAAGCGCGATGTAGCAGCATACACCGCCCATCTTGAGCAGAAGCTTCGCTACCCGAAAGTAGTCGGCGCTGCTCCCTGAGAACGAGGCGTTAAGTGAACAGACCCTGATCTGGATAGTATCTTTGTGCCTTTGCGTATAGTGCTACGTGGATCACCTCTTCAGCGGTGGCGACAAAACGCTCAAGGCACTGTCATAGACGAACTTGAACGGCACCCGGAAGTAGATTACTATCATATGGCTCTGCTTGGTGAGCCCGGCTCTAGCGAATCGACCGCGCTCCATCACCTCGCGTGGAGCCATGCGGCCGCATATCTAGGGAACTTCTCTGATGCACTGCTTCTTTCAAGCAGCGAGGCGCCATTAGTACCAGTTTCTCTTGAACTGCACAGCTTGCCCGCAAGCCGTTGCCCTCATCCCGATGATACATCCTTATCCTTTGTCATTGAGGTGTTAATACAGAAAGATGGGATTGAGGTCGATTATCGCTCACAGCGATCTGCTACGTCATCTCTTCCATGCACCTTCTGTGAAAAAGGCGCACTCCCTCACTTTTCACAAGTTAGGTGTGCAGGTCCTCTACTGGCATGAAGCCCTAAATGTCGTCTTCCCGGATTCCAGCCAGATTTAAAAATACTCTTGGAGATACCCGTAATACATCATTATGGGCCCTTTCCCTTTTTTCCTCCTTCTCGCATCCCGGTAGAGCCCCATGAATACAGTGTTGACGAATTCGAAAAGAGCCTTTTAGTGATCCTACATCCAAGGAGTTCCAAGCTCAAAAACTGAATTCGTCAACAATGCCAACCTATGAGAGAACCAAACAAACTGTCAACCAGGATATTCTCTAGATCTACATATGGATATTTGCTTAAGCAACGTGGGAAGCCGATGCACAGGTATCTTTAAGCTACAAATGGGCAGGACCCTATTTCCGCCGCACATGCGTAGTGAGATGAGGAAGAGTCGAACTCCCTGTACTGCGATTTTTGACCCGCTCTTGGCCCTCCTCGAAGTAGTCAAGGACTCTCAGAAAGCGATGCGTTATTCGTCATTGTTCGTCTCTATTCGTCTGAAATCATTGGCGTTGCTGCCATAATTGCTGCCACAGTTTCACTATGGAAAAGGTATAACGACTGCATTTGGGATGGGAACGGGTGTTTCCCCTTTGTGGATTCGCAAGGGCAGTTGGAGCCGCCTGTGAGAGCCTGGATACTTCCTTTCAAATCGTACGTTCTATTGCTGACATTCGCTGAATTGTGCTGAGTAACGCCGACTTTGCTGTCAGCAAAAGACTTTCATGAGTATACTTCATGTTCAAAGTGGAAACGAGTTATATAGGATATTGATCCGTTGATAAGAAATCAGTCCATAATGCACAGATATGCTGCCAGAAGATCATCAGAATGATAACTTGTGCAGTCCGTACTGGACATCTCTGCTTCTGAGGTAGCCCGGCACATTCCGGTACCACGCAGTGTACGGAAGATGCTAGACATCGGCGGTTCCCATGGCTACTACTCAGTCATGCTCTGCCGCCGTCTCCCAGGATTACACTCAGTTGTGTTCGATTTGCCAGAGGTTGTTGGACATGCAGCAAAGATCCTTGCGCAAGAGGGAATGGGGTGAACGCATCGTACATCGGGCCGGGAATGCGCTGACAGACGACCTTGGGAACAAGGAGTACGATCTCATCTTCATCGGGAATCTCCTGCACCACTTCGATGAGAAGGCAAGTCGCGATCTCGTAGAGCGCAGTGAGCGGGCCTTGCGTCCAGGGAGTTACCTGGTGATCGAAGAGTTCCATTGCTTTCAATCGCCCAGGGACGTTGGGGAACTGGATGCACTTTCCAACCTCTACTTCGCGGCCACGAGCGAGGCAGGAACCTGGTCCATGCAAGAGATTGCACAATGGCAACGAGAGGCGGGTTTGCTCCCCCGTAAGCCAATTCGGTTACTCACCGCGCCTGGCGCAGAGCTACAGGCGGCAATAAAGCCGGACTCCACATGAGCGTCACACGAATCGGTGAGTGTTGTTACGTGCGTTCTAGCATCATCGGCAAGCCATACCGAGGGTGCAGCGAAAGTAACGCTTCTGGCTCGACCGTATGGCCAGGGACCAGGCGCAATTTGTAGCGTTGCGCGACAGTCGCCAGGATTAACTGCATCTCCATCAGCGCGAAGTTGTTGCCGATGCACACGCGTGGCCCACCCCCGAATGGGAAGTACGCATAGTGCGGGCGACCTGCAGAGCGTTCAGGTGTGAAGCGCTCGGGTTCGAACACTTCCGGGTTACCCCAAAAAGCGGGATGGCGGTGCGTCATGTATGGACTCAGCACGATCATACTGTTTGCAGGAATGAAATAGCCCCCGATTTCGTCTTCTGCGATTGCTTTCCGTCCGAAGATCCAGGCTGGCGGATAGAGCCGCAGTGCTTCCTCAAGTACCATGCGGGTGTAAGATAGCCTCGGGAGGTGTTCTACCATATGCAGATGGCCACCGAGCACAGTATCCAATTCGGTGTGGAGCTGTCGCTCCACGTCAGGATACTGGGAAAGCAAGTACCAGGTCCATGTGAGTGCTGTTGATACAGTTTCGTAACCTGCAATGAGCAGCGTTATTACTTCATCACGTACTTGCTGGTCATCCATCCCCTGTCCGGTCTCTTCATCGCGTGCCAACAAAAGCATCGAGAGCAGATCACCCGTGTCTGTATTGTGGCTGCGGCGATTGGTGATGATGCCACGCACTACCTGGTCAAGGGCGCGATATGAGACCTGAAGGCGCCGGTTGCGCGGCGTAGGAATGTGGAGTGGTGGGAAAGGAGCATACATATAATCTGAGTGCAGCTTGTTCACCGTCGTTACTGCCTGGCCGACAATGTGCGTCTCATCGCTGAGGTCAATGTTAAAGAAAGTCTGACCGACGATACGCAGTGTCAAGCGCAACATCTCGGCCGCAATATCCAGTGGTTGTTCACGCGTAGCAAAATCTTGCCACTGATCCAGCATTGTGACTGTAGCGTCGGTCATCAGCGAGCCAAAGGCATCCAGGCGCTTTCGATGAAAGGCGGGCTGCATAAGGCGCCGCTGATGCAGCCAGGATTTTCCGTCGTTGGTGACGAGTCCTTTACCGAGCAAAGGCTTAAAGATCTTGTAAGGAAAGAGGTCTTTGTTATAGTTTTGCTGATTCTCCTGGAGGACATGCTTAATGCCATCCGGGTGGTTGACCAGGTAGGCGGGCCAGATGAAGAAGCGTATCCGAACGATATCACCATATTGCCGGGTCATGGCCAATCCAAAACGCAGCGGGTCGCGTTGTATATCGCGCGCATTCCCGAGCAGCAAATGACCACGTGGGCCTGGTGCGGTCTTGTGTTGCGGCGATATTGTCGTTCTGCGTATTCGGATCATTGGTTCAGTCATCTCTCACTCTCCTACTGCGTTGCAGGCTACAGGCCGATGCCAAAGTTGCTGAGACTAACTACACGTGTTCCTCACATATCGATCGCAGCGTCTCGAGGGCTTCGTCGATATGTCTCTTAGAGGTGAATTGCGAGAAGAAGATGCGACGGACAATGCCCCGTCTGTCGATGATGTATGTCACGCGCCCCGGCAGCCCGAAAGCTGTGGGCACGCCATAGCGCTTTCTGATTACGCCGGCCACGTCGCTCAACAGGATGAAAGGGAGTTGATGCTCTTTGGCGAACTGCTGGTGCGACTCCACCGAATCGGAGCTGACCCCAATCACTTCTGCTCCAGCGTCCTTGAAGACTTCGTAGCTGTCCCGAAAGGCACAGGCCTCTTCAGTACAGAGGGAAGTGTTATCCTTCGGATAGAAATACAGCACAATATGCTGCTTGCCGAGAAAATCTCCAAGACTGACTGGTGTGCCTGATTGGTTAAGGAGCGTAAAGTCCGGGGCCAGGTCGCCCACCTGCACCTTGCCTTTCGCTGGTCCTGCCTGGTCGTCATACTTGCTCATGATGAAGCCTCCTTTTTACGCGCTACACTGTATAGTTGGTACTGGTATTAGACGTGTGGTGTCGTCAGGATGCGGCACGAGATTGTTGAGTGTTCCAGTATCAATTACCACATCTTCTCCATTGAAGGAAAGAGCGAAGCGATCTAGGCTCCTGGGAGCCGGTCCGTCCAGGTATTCACCATCAACATGATAGTGAGAACCGTGACAGGGACACTTGAAGCTCACGCAGTCATCGCGAAACGGTACAGTACAACCCAGGTGAACACACCGTTGATACAACGCAATCCAGCGCGAGCCATCACTATCTTTGACAATTGTCTCCGCAGATAACTGATCCTCAAGCGTCGTCCCTTTCAATAAGAATGCTGTATCTTTAGCCAGGTGCACGATGTAGGTTTTAGCCTCCTGATGATAGAAAACGCCTGCTTGATTGATCCTGAAATCACCTGGCCTGGCGGCCGGAAAATCAGCTTTTGTGCCAACTGTCAAGGCAGCTCCAAACTGACCAGCCAGGTTAGGATAGAGCAAGTTGATTGCACCAGCCACACTTGCGGTTGCCGACAGCCCGAATACAGCTAGCATAGATCGACGAAGGAAACGCCGCCGCGACAATCGCCGTTTTGCAATTTCAGCAGCTTCAGCCCCTCCACCATGCAAAACTTCATATTGCTGTGGTGTGATAGGTGGTGTGTTAATACTCATGATTATCCATTTTCTACTGTATATGTACTAGTGAAATCCATACCTGCGCTGCCGCCGCTCCCACTCAAGGCTGTCAAAGCCATCATTACTGTTGGACCCCGGCGCAAGGATGCTATATCGAATACAACCAGCACTGTAAAAAGATGATTAACTCCATCAAGTCCTCCTTTAAGTAAGCGTGTAGCCAGGGATGACTTCTAGCTAACCGCTACAATAAAAGATATACCTTGCTGGCTGCAGAAGCACATCGACAGAATCGTGTAAATTCTTCCCCTCATTGCTTTGGGAACCGTCTAGACAGAATTACCTACTCCTTTCGACTTGCCTGAGCGCGGCGCACTCCTTGCATTGCTGTGGAGACGAAGTTCAGACGCGCCAGCGTCGTTGGCCAAACGAATAAGAACGGTGCCGAGCTGCTTTGCCCGCTGGCCTTTCACATTTGGGAATCGTGAGGAAGTAGTGAGGCGGAAGCCGAACATTGGGTTGCAGCAACGTATAATGCTGTAACCTCTGGCGAATCTACCTATGAAAGGACAGTGCCGTACGGCGTCCTTCTTTCATAGAAGTTCCTGGTATCAGACCGCAAAATCGTTCAAACCAGCCTTCTGCTAGTGGTTATCACTTTGACAATGGAGTCATGAAGGTGATTTTGCCTCTAACACCGGGAGCTGCCGCAATCATGCAAAGATACTCATTCTCTATTATCCACGCGATCAACGATCATATAGAAAGCAGATCAACCAATGGATATCCAGGTTACACATATGTACCAGCGCAACTCTGACGATCAAGGTCCGGATCGTCGACAGCACCCTCATAATCCAAGCAATAGCGACAACGCCAATGGCAATGATCCACGGAAGAAAGGGACTTCTCCATTGAGGGTTTTCCTTTTCATCATTGCCCTGATATCAGTGCTGGCAGCCGGATCCCTCTTTCTAAACAGTCAGGGATCAAATATGAACGGTCAACCAGTCGTCGAGCTTCCTTACAGCTCGTTCTACCAGCAAGTCATGCATGGCAATGTCAAGGATGCCATTTTCCAGGGACAGGACATTACTGGGGACTTCAAGAACCCCATCTCTTTGACCGGCTCCAATGGGAATATCGGGCTTGCGAACCAGTATCACCTGACACAGATACCCAACGGAGACCCGAATCTCATCCCCTTGCTGAACACGTATCACGTGCAGTTCCAGGCGAAGCCCGTGGCCGATCATAATGCCTTGCTGAACATTTTATTCAGCTTCCTCCCCTTGATTGTAGTGTTTGGTGTCATCTTCTTCATTAGTCGCCGGGCATCACAGAGCCAGCAGAACGTCTTCAGCTTCGGGAAGACCCGAGCCAAAGTTGTGCTGGGAGATAGGCCGGACACGACGTTCGCCGATGTGGCGGGAGTTGATGAGGCGAAAAACGATCTTGTCGAAGTGGTTGAATTTCTGAAGACGCCTCGGAAGTTCCAGCGGCTGGGTGGAAAGATTCCGCGTGGTGTGCTACTCGTAGGCCCCCCGGGAACCGGTAAAACGCTGCTTGCCCGTGCCGTCGCTGGAGAGGCAGAAGTGCCATTCTTCTCTATGAGCGGCTCAGAATTTGTCGAAGTGCTGGTCGGTATGGGTGCAAGCCGCATGCGTGACCTCTTCGACCAGGCCAAGAAAGCGGCTCCCAGCATCATCTTCATCGACGAAATCGATGCCGTCGGTCGCCAGCGCGGCACCAGCATCAACAGCAACGACGAGCGCGAGCAAACCTTGAACCAGTTGCTTGTTGAGATGGATGGCTTCGATACGCGCAAGGCCATTGTGGTGATTGCTGCCACCAACCGACCAGATGGGCTGGACAAAGCGCTCTTGCGTCCCGGTCGCTTTGACCGCCGTGTGGTGGTCGAGCGCCCCGACTGGAACGGCCGCCTGACAGTTCTCAAGATTCACTCCCGCGGCGTTCCACTGGCACAAGACGTGGACCTGATTACGATTGCACGTGCCACGCCTGGTATGGTTGGTGCGGACATCGCCAACCTGGTCAACGAAGCTGCGCTCCTGGCAGCACGTCGCAACCTGGGTGCGGTGACACAAAACTGCTTCGACGACGCTCTGGACAAGATTCTCATCGGTGCCGAGCGCCCGCTGGCGCTGAGTGAAGCCGATCTGAATGTCATTGCGTACCATGAGAGCGGTCATGCACTGACCGGCCTGCTACAGGAGGATGTGGATCCAGTGACCAAAGTAACAATTGTGCCTCGTGGCCAGGCGCTCGGTGTGACTCAGTATACACCCCTGGATGACCGCTACAACTACTCGAAAGAGTACCTGGAAGCGCAGTTGGTGACTGCTCTGGGTGGTCGTGCCGCTGAGCAAGTGGCGATTGGCCGCATCACGACAGGCGCAGAAAACGATTTGCAGCGCGTCACCGCGATTGCCCGCCAGATGGTTACCCGCTGGGGTATGAGCGAGCGCCTGGGCACGATCTCCTTCAGTGAGCGCGACGATCCATTCGCCGGCCCAGCGCTGGCAACCGGCTCACGCGAATATAGCGAGCAGACGGCCGGCATCATCGATGAAGAAGTCAATCGCATGGTGAAGTGGGCCTATGATCGTGCAGTCAGTCTGTTGACTGCGCACCATGAGACATTGGATGGCATCGCTCGTTCACTGCGCCTGCATGAAACGCTCGATGCCAGGCAATTACATGCGATTATAGAGGATACCAGCGCGGTGCACACTGGATCCCTTTAACCTGGGTCTCCTCTGTTAGGGATGAATGAAAGAGAACAGCAAACATGACACAGAAAGATTACCTCCTCAGAATTGCTGAAGATGTTGGCCGGGCTTTAGCCCAAATCATCTATCACAAAAAAATTCAGGATTATCAAGGAGCCCTCTCCCTGATTGACGAGTTAATCAAGCAGACGCTGGGAGCAAGTTCCAGCTTTATTCATGCCATCTCAGAAGAGACTTTGTTGGCGATGCTCACATTATTCGGGATATTGAACCTAGAGAAGGCTCTACTGGTTGCAACGCTGCTCAAAGCAGAAGGTGACATCTATGAGGATCAAGGCAATTCCGATGAAGCCTATGATAGCTACCTCAAATCCCTCAACCTGTTTCTCCAGATCTTGCTGCGCGATGACAATCTGCACGACTTACGCGTATCCCCGGAAGTAGAAGACTTTCTGGGCAAGCTGGAAGAATACGAACTGCCACTGAATACAAAGCGTCTCCTTTCCCGGTATTACGAACAAAGAAGAGAGTATTAGAAGAAAGCACCCATCATCGTGAGTAAGATAGACGAATTAGCAAGCCAATTGACCAATGACCCCTTGATTGATGAACTAACAGATCTTCTTTATGAGGCCGCGATCAGGAGTAGTACCCCGCATGAGGAAATCGGTATGATCGTGAGAGGTTTCTTAGCAGTCTACAGCGGTGTTCACAAAGATTGAGCCATCACTGCGAAGTGAATGTAACGTTTTTGATAGAACTGACTCTCTATACTACTGACCGGTATGTTACCTGGACTTCGTGGGTTGAGTGGATGGGCTGAGCATGACTTTTGGAGTTTGGAAAAGACAAGGAAGGTGACCGGAATGCCACGACTCCTCTCAGTGAACGTTGGTCTTCCCCGCGACATCGCCTGGCGTGGGGAGACGGTGCGAACCGCCATCTGGAAGGAGCCCGTTCAGGGCCGAAGGATGGTCCGGCGGCTCAACATCGATGGCGATAAGCAAGGAGACCTGGCCGGACACGGAGGGGAGTACCGCGCCGTCTTCGTCTACCAAATGGAGTCCTATCACTACTGGGAGCGTCAGCTCGGTCGCAATGACTTCGTCTTCGGACAGTTCGGGGAGAATTTTACCGTCGATGGCCTGTCCGACGAGGAGGTCTGCATCGGCGACCAGTACCGGATCGGCACTGCCCTCTTTGAGGTCACGCAGCCGCGTGTCACCTGCTACCGTGTCGGCATCCGCATGAACGAGCCCCAGATGGCCGCGCTACTTGTCTCGCACCGGAAACCAGGCTTTTACTTCCGCGTGCTGCAAGAGGGCGAGGTGGAAGCGGGCGACGAGATCGTGAAGGTCGCCGATGGCCCTGAACGCATGGCTGTTGCTGAGATCGACGGGATGCTCTACCTGGCCAGTCATTCCCGCGAAAAACTGGAGCGCGCGCTGCGTCTCCCCGCCTTGAGTCCAGGTTGGAAGACGTCCTTCCAGGCACTGCTCGAGCAGGCACTGAGTGGGGAGACGGCAAGAGGCAACCCTGGGCTCGCCCCGGCGAGCAGCCCGCCCCCGGCATGGCCAGGGTTCCGCCCCCTGCGGGTGTCCCAAATGGAGCGGGAGAGCAGGAGCATCGTCTCACTGGTCCTGGTGTCGGCAGACGAGCGACCCCTCGCGGCTGCCCTGCCTGGCCAGTTCGTGGTGCTGCGCCTCCGACCCAGGCCTGGCGCGCCACCTCTCTTACGCAACTACTCGCTCTCCGACACGCCAGGCGCCGTTCACTACCGGGTGAGCGTCAAGCAAGAGGTGAACGGCGCAGCCAGCACGTACGTACACAACCAGGTGCATGTTGGCGATGTGTTGGAGGTGAGTGCGCCACGGGGCACCTTCACGTTCCGGCAGAGCCTGCGCCCTGTCGTCCTGCTCAGTGCCGGTGTGGGGGCGACCCCGGTCCTAGCAATGCTGCATGCCCTGGCCGCCGAGGCATCGCCACGGGAAGTCTGGTGGCTGTTTGGAGCACGCAACCGCGACGAACACCCTTTTGCACAGGAATCCCGCCGCCTCCTCCAGACGCTGCCCCACAGCCGCAGCTACATCCTCTACAGCAGGCCGGGTCAAGAGGATCGACCAGGCCAGGACTTCGACGCCCTTGGACACCTCAGCGTGACAGTACTCAAGGAGATCGGCGTACCGCGCGAGGCGGACTTCTATCTGTGCGGCCCACCCGCGTTCCTGCGAGACCTGACCAGCGGACTGGCTGCCTGGGGCGTCAGCGCGGAGCGGGTGCATACAGAGATCTTCGGGCCGACTCCATCCAGCACACCCGGTGTGGTGGACGCACCGAGCCTCCCACCGCACCTACCTGCTGGATCTCCCGGCACAGGACCGCTGGTCTCGTTCGCTCGCAGCGGCCTCATTGTCCACTGGGATCCGGCGTTGCAGAGCTTGCTCGAACTCGCCGAGGCCTGCGATGTTCCGGTGAGGTGGTCGTGCCGGACGGGGGTCTGTCATACCTGTGAAAGCGGGTTGATTTCCGGCACCGTCAGCTACCAGCCAGAGCCACTCGAACGACCTGCCGACGGCAACCTGTTGATTTGCTGCTCCCAACCTCAGGATGAGGTCATGCTTGACCTGTGACGCAGAAAAGGCGCGTGGTACAATGAGGAATATGATGAGAAAGGAGATCAGGAGGTGACGAAATGAATGAAGGATTCATTTCGCGCGGGTTCCGCGGTCGTCGCCAGAAAAGTGACCTCAGCACAAGAATCCCGCCTGGACAATATCTGGAGCGCGGCTTCCCCGTCCTCTCGGCAGGGCCGACGCCACATACGCCGCTGGCGACCTGGGATTTCTCCATTGTAGGGGAGGTCGATCACTCGAAACGCTGGAGCTGGGACGAATATATACCCTGCCCCGCGAAACAGTGACTAGGGACATCCACTGTGTGACCAAGTGGTCGAAACTGGACACGCACTGGGAAGGTGTCTCCCTCGACACCCTGCTCTCGCAGGTCACCTACGACGCCAGCTACGTAATCGCCTTCTCCGATGGGGGCTATACCATCAATCTGCCCCTGGAAGAGGTGCGGGACGGGAAGGCGTGGGTGGTCGACACGTACGAGGGGCAGCCAGTCCAGCAGATCACTTGCCCTTGACAAGCTCTCTGCTTCTACCAACTAGTATATGAGGGGCGGGGAGGTGTAGAGTGGTGTGGGGACGCTTGCGTCTCCCTTTACCGGGGCAATCACTTAGCCCTCGGTTTGAGGCGGTCGACCTGGTAATCTAATGGCAGTCAGGATAGCGAAACCAATGACAGCAATGACAAGCAAATCAATCACGGCAATCCCCCAGCTCGGTGAGCGACCCGATCCTGCTGCAAACGCGATGATCACCCCTCCCAGACCAGTACCAAGCGCCGTTCCGAGTACTGAAGAAAGCTCCATTGATGCGGATGCAGAGCCTACTTGGTCTTTAGGGGCCGTTTCCAGCACAACGAGACTAAGTGTAGAGTAAGCCAGGCCCATGCCAAGCCCACCGACTCCCCATGCTACTATCGCTACTATGGCGGGGGTAGCAGGAATGAGTATACTTGCGATACCTGCAAGACCAACGGCAACTACAAGCAAACCGATCATGACCAGCTTGCGGCGTCCCTGTTGAGGCGCCAATTTCGCCTGCAACCATGAACCGGCAGTCCAACTCAAGGTAGCAGCGGTGAGGGCAATGCCGGCGATGATGGTATTTTGACCGCGTATCGAGATCAGTGTCAGAGGGAGAAAAGCTTCTCCACCAAAGAAAGCTACGCTGAGGAGGCCTATGGTCGCGATAGCAGCGGGTAATCCGGCTTTTACTCGCAGGGTACCAGGAGGAAGAACAGAACGAAGTGATGGTATGCCTGTTGCTAGACCAAGAAGAATCAGCACAAGTGCAAGAGGGACTGATGGCACCTGTAAACCTGTCAAGGTCATGCCTGCTCCAGCTACAAGACCGGCTGTAGCTACGAGACGATGGACATCTAATGTTCTTGCCACTCTTCCCTTTTTTGAAAGGGTAAGTTTTTTCAAGGCTGGGAGCACCAGGCCACTTCCTAGAGGTAACACGAGCACCAGGCCAAGGAAAACCCAGCGCCAGCCGAAAAAATCGGCAATGATTCCTGCAAGCGCAGGGCCGATCAGTCCTGGCACTACCCAGGCGCTGGCAAGTATTGCCACCATTCGAGGCTTTAATTGTTCTGGATATCCCTGTCCAACAGATGCATACGGGACTGAGACCAGAATCCCTGCTCCGAAACCCTGCACGGCTCTGCTCAGTACGAAAATGATCATAGTGGGGGCAGTACCAGCCAGAACGAGGCCAAGCACGAACAACACTACACCGATTATGAAAGGCACTGCAGGACCACGTTGGTCGGCTTCGTCACCCGCCAGTATGAGCCCTACAAGAGTAGCCAGCAGATACGCGCTAAAAGACCAGCCATAAAAACTCAGCCCACCCAAATCGGCAACGATCTTGGGGAGAATAGTCGCAACCGCCAGCGTCTCGAACGCTGGCCCAAGCAAGATCAGTATGAGGCCGAGTGTGAGCCGGCGGTAGTTTGCGCTCCATACGCCTTCGGAGATCGAAGTATCTTTTTCCTTGTATGCTAGTCTGGGCAGCGGTCGTGACATCGATATTTATCATTCTTTCGGAAGATTGGGTACATAGAAATCACAAATGTATCAGACCAGGTGGTGCTCAATGCTGTTTTGCTGATCATGATAAATTCCTCCATTACACTTCCAGTTTGCCACTCCTGACCAGCAGCTTGAGGAACTCCCAGTGGCGCAAGATCTGAATGCGATCGCTACCACCCATTTGGTACCATTGCCTGAGCCAGAGCAAGGCAACAATTTCCTCAGGGGTAAAGCCACACTGGACAAGGCTCTCCCTTGCGAGATCGACTGTCTCAAGGTGTGTCGTTATGGTAAGCTGTTCTACAGCATGAATCTGTGGATTTATCATCGTGTCCTTTCTATAAGGCATTCTATCTCGCGTACAATTGCAAACAGCCTGCTGATCAGGCCGCTCAAGGTGTTGCCTACTTGTCCCAGGTGTCACGAAGAAGATTCTTAGGCATCCAATGAGATATCGCACAATGCCACGATAAGGCTTCCGCTGACCGGCCAGCATCCGCTCCTGTTCCGCCTCACGTTGCAGCTCCCGAACATGCTCAAACATGAACTGCTTATGAATATC
>WNGM01000826.1_pt1 | contig 28507 bp, 13 predicted proteins | sample 5400571 | NCBI WGS metagenome assembly WNGM01 (sample SAMN13153378, study PRJNA577476) | soil metagenome | isolation source: 100 cm soil or saprolite under Garry oak tree replicate 2 | place: USA:California | collected 2016-06-15 | reverse complement strand
CGAGGGCGACTTCATGTGAGGAGACGTTTGAGATTACTCCCAGTTTGACTGTTCGTCTTGACAGTTTTCTAAGAGTGTTGATCGCATCCTTGAAAGCAACAGTGTTGGCGGCTCGTGCTTTGACGATTATGTTGATGCTGGTCTCCAGTAGCTGGTCTGTTGGTTCTTTCTCTGTCACTCGCTTTAGTAGCCGGCGCATCCATGCTTGGATTGGTATCTCGACATTATACTCTGATCGAATCGCGTCGTTGGTCTTGTAGCCTTTCATGTACAGTCTGAAGAGTGTTTCTGGCGAGACTGGTTTTGGTAGGATCTTGCTAATTTCTTGTAGCGCGTTTCTCGTGACCATGCTGTCTTCAATGTTCTGGGTGACGAGGGTCTCGCCTAGGTCGAAGAAGATAGCCTTGGCCCGGTTTGCCATGTTGGGCAACTTGATCCCGTCCTCGTGCAAGGACTTAGGTCTATTGTCGGCGGAGGGTGGAACTCTCGGGTGCTAGGACTGAATCCGGGTATTTGGTACTCTCGCGTCGCGAGGCCGAACTACTTTTGATTTCTCTCGGTGGTAACGGGTTTGGTAACGGTCGATGGTAACAAAAGGTGTCGGAATGCTGGGGTCGGGGCTATTGAAGTGTGAGGTGGTTGCTGGTCTTGGGTCTAGTTGGCTCCGTAGCGCAGTACGGCGGCGACCTTCCCGAAGGAGTCTCGGAGCATTCGTCCCTCTTCAGTCTCCTCTGATATGACTTCTACTTTGGTCGCGGACTTCTCCGCATAGTCGAGGAAACTGTCTATGATGTCCTTGTCCTCGATGACTTCGAGTGTTGCTTTTCCGCAGTTTTTGCATGCTCGGGTTGCGAGTTCGGTCTTTATCGCGTGGATTTCATATCTCCTTCCACGGACCTCTTCCGTGTTCCCGCAGGTTTTGCATTTGAGTAGGAGTCGGTCTCCTTCGAGCTTTTCCGATATTAGCAGGGTTTCGACTATTCCTTTTTCGAGGTATTCTTGGACCTTCTTCTCTCCAAAGGCTGCTTTGCCTGTCTCGTGTCCCAGTTCGTAGAGGAACTTCTGGACCAGCTGTTTCTCCTCGCTATACCGCACTCCCTTTAGTATCTCATTGCTCTTCTCGACGACTTCTTCGACGCCTGCTTCGCTCGTGTAGCTCGTGTCTATTATCGATAGGACCTTCTTCTTGAGCATATACTGGAGGTATTCTCCCTCCTCCCAGACGTACTTGGTTGGCCCAGGTCCGCCTATGATGATTCCTTTCAAGTCCGGGATCTTCGACATTATCTCGTTGAAGTGTTCGCCGACACGTTTGTAGTAGTCGTTGGTGACTTGTTCTCTGATACGTTCGAACCGTCGAGCCGATTGCCCGCCTGCCCGGCTCTTGCCCGGAATCCCCGACGTGAACGATTTGATGATCTCTACTCTGCGTCCCTTGAGAGTGGCCACAACCGCTTCTGTCCCATCGATGACTAGTATCCCGTAGGTATCCTTCTCGGCGACCAGTGCCAGTAGCGGCTCGACATGGAAGCGGGAGTCGCATCTGTAAAATCCTACCGTGATCGGTTCGGGAGGTATGAGGGTGTAGATTTCCATCTTCTCGCTGCCAGCCCCGTTCTGTGGGATGGCTCCGCAGAAGATGACCAGTCCGGTTGGTGGCGGTTCTTTGAACAGTCTCAGTCGCTGGCTGGTCCTCTCTATCGCGTCTTCGACGTGTTGCCGTGTCGTTCGGGATTTTATGTTGCTGGCCGTGCCGAGCTCCTCTCGGAGCTGTCCAAGCACCTCGTGTATCCTCCTATCCGGCGGGACGTAGAGGCTGACGAGTTCTGTGCCCCTCCCCTCCTTCTTGGCAAGTTGCTCGAGGGTCCGCTTGAATTTGAAACGTGAGACGGAGTCGACGCCTGACATCTAACGTCCTCCGTACGCGGAAAATTCGGTTTTTAGGGCTTGGCTAGAATGGCCGCTATTCGTTCAAAGAGTGCTCTTCTCTGCCCGTTTGGATCTGACTAAGTCGGAGGACATTTCGAGCCACTCAGATAAAGTAGAGTCGCGTATCGTATAAAACCCCTTCTTCAGAAACGAGTGGAGAGACGAACCCCATTGACCAAGGCGGGATTGTGGTCTGGATGATAGTCGATTTTCCCTTGTCCATTCTAATATACCCAATAAATCCCGTCTCTGCCAGCAGGTAGATGGATGAAGGCAGTCGTCAAGTTGGGAGGGGCGCTCTTCAAACGCGACCCTGATGTTGATGCTCTGCGAACGATGGGAAAAACCTTGTCTGGCTTCGTGGGGGAGGGAAATCAGCTGGTAGCCGTGGCTGGTGGAGGCCAGAACGCCCGGGTGTACATTGATGCTGCGAGGAAGCTCGGGGCTGATGAATCGACGTGCGACCTTCTGGGGATAAGCGTAACAAGGGCTAACGGGGAACTTCTGCGACTTGCGTTGGGCAGTGTAGCAGTTCCTAAGATTCCGACAATGCTTTCAGAGTTAACCCATTACGTGGGCTCGGGAAAAGTGGTTGTTCTCGGAGGCCTCCAGCCTGGGCAATCAACCAACGCGGTGGCTGCCTTGGCTGCAGAGATCACTCGGTCCGACTTTTTGGTCAACGCGACTGATGTCGAGGGGGTCTATACTGCCGATCCGAAGAAAAATCCTAAGGCTAAGATGCTTAGATCGGTCAGTGTCGATAAACTGCTGAGCTGGGCTATGGCAGGCGACGTCTACGCAGGGAAGTATGAATTGCTGGATCCTCTCGCTTTGAAGATCATGCAGAGGGCGAGGATCCCGACCCGGTTTGTCTCGTTAGATGATCCGTCCAACATCACCAGTGCTCTTCGTGGCCGGGACATCGGAACCCTAGTATCATACTCGTGAGAGGTACTTGTAATGCGACTCTTAGATCTGTTTCAGTCCAAGGCCCAGGTCAAACTTGTCGAGCACCTTCTACAGAACCGGGACAAGGTGTTCAACCAAGCCGGACTCGCGAGAGTCATGGACGTCTCCCCATCAACGGTGGCGCGGATCGCCGAGCCATTGGTGAAATGCAAGGTCCTCCTCTTCGAAAGGTACGAGAAGGGCATGAAGATCTTTGCACTCAACAAGGAAGCGCCGGCGGCTCAGAAATTGATCGAGTTCTACGACAAGATACGCGAACTATAGCCTCGACGAGTCTGCCCTATTTTCCGAAGGCTTTCGTCGCTATGAGTCTCTTCTGAACTTGCGGACTTGTGAGTTCCCGTAGAGCGTCGGCGGCAATCCACTTCGCGCATGCTGAGTCCTGCGTCTGAATGGTCTTCGCGGCTTGTATGGCAGCTTTGTTGAGAGTCATGTTTCTCTTGCCGATCTGCCTGAGTGCCCAGTTTACGGCCTTCTTCACGAAATTTCGATCATCTGACGATTCCTTGATGATCAGAGGAAGGAACTCCAGAAAGGTTCTATCGGGCGCGTTCTTATCATGGACTGCGAGTTCGGCCATCAACACGAAGCCGGCTCTCTTTACATACTCTTCTCGCCTCGTCGACCATTCATGAGCCTTTCCAGCTGCGAACGGGGTCTTGTCGAAGAGGTTTCCACAGCTGCCATCTACTACGTCCCAGGAGTCGAAATCTGTTCCCCATTCTTCCATCTGATCCTCCGTGACTCTCGCAGACTCATCGATCATGCCAGCAAGAATTCTAGCTTCATGGATCCCTGTCTCCCATAGCCGTTGGGCAAGTTCATGGTCCTTTCCAATTTTTCTCGACATTTCTCGGAGTCGTGGAACTGAGACTCCGAAAGCTGCGCTTGTCCGTATGCCGAACCGCGCCATTCCAACGACCGCTTCAGCGTTGCCTCTGCGTTTGATTTCATTGACTACATCCTTGAGAGTTGTCCGAGTGGCATTTCGACCACTGGTGTCCTGTGCTGGATTCTTCATCGAATTGCTGGGGTCCGTCGAGACTTGAAAACATGCCTTCATTATTGCTGCATTATGATGTCAAAGCTCGACCTGGCTGCTCCCCTCGCTCGGGGCTCTCCTGTCACTCTCTTTTCTCCGGAAGCGGCAGGGGGCGGGATTTGGACCCAGGCGTTTTCGGAATTAGCTGTGATCGTGACTAGGCGGCTTTCACGTTCATAAGTGATTATAGACTAATACCGTCACGCTCCTTCTATCGCATTCAACGAATGTTGCGTCAAGTCCAGTCGTGGATATATTGCGCGTCAAGCTCGTTTGCCGATGGAGCGGATCTTAATTTCGCTATTTTCTAGAATATGGTAACAAAATGGATGGCGATGACAGCCAATTGTATTCCTGGCTATCCAAAGATACCATTTTACGGTCAACGGTTAATTATCGGTATTCGTATTTGACCCAGGTCGCAGTATGCGCACGCGCAGGCTATCCCTGACCCTTCTTATTCTCATGCTGGGTTTGAGCCTCGCGGGGATCTCGGAGCTGGCTAGACCTGCCAGTGCTGTTTCCAACAACTCACACGTAGCGACGACGACAAGCGATCGGAACGTCTACCAGTCATCTTACCAGAATCCCGGATTCTACGCGCAAGGGAGATACTGGGTCTTCTACGAGGATCTGCCAGGAGTCTGTGAAGGGCAACCCGGGTGCTTCCTTTTTACTTCGAGTACAGACGGCGTGAGTTGGAGGGCGCCAACGAACATTGGCAAGCACGTGACAGAGAATGACTGGTCCATTGTGACGGATGGAACCCATGCGTTCTATACTCGCTACAACGAATCATCATTCGATACAGATTGTAACCGTGCATTGTTGTATGGCACCGGTTCACTCGCGACCGGTGGGACGATCGTCTGGCAGCCAGAACAGGTGGTTAAGAGTCCAAGTCTAACCTCCGCCTTTCCAAACGATGTCATCAGTATTGATTCAAACAATCAGATTTGGATAGGCTATCAAGAACATGACCGGTGTGGTGGAGGCAGCCAAACACCTCACGTCATCCGTTCTGACAGTTTGCCGTTGCCTCCGGCACCCCTCAGCACCGGCTTCACTTTTAGTCCTGCAAACCCGATAATTCTCCAGAACGTAACCTTCACAGCGGATGCCTCTGGGGGTGCATCGCCTTACGCGTTTAGCTGGGACTTTGGCGACGGTTCAACAGGGTCAGGCCAAACCGCGACCCACAATTACACTGGTATTGGTCCGTTCACGGTAACACTCGAAACGACCGACAGTAGCGGACCACAACAGACCGCCGTTTCGAGCCAGACAGTCCTCATAGGACCAACGACAAACCAATCCCCCTCGTTGCAGGTTCCTGTATCAATGAGCGTCTGGGCCGCAACGACGGTATCCTTCACCGTGAACGCTACAGATACAGACGGTGACACAATAGCGTTAACCCTGACAGGCGCTCCAACCGGAGCGGCCTTCTCATCCTCTGGAGCATTCGTATGGAGGCCGACAGAAGACCAGGCCGGTAAGACATGGACACTATCCTTCAACGCAACCGACAGCGGAAGCCCCGCCTTGTCCGTCATGAAGCAGGTTCTAGTCTACGTTCAACCTCTATGGATAGATGATACGATCCTCCAAACCTCCCCCAACGGAAACTGGCACGTCAATATTGCCACGCTGCCGGGTGGACAAGTATACGCCGCATACTGGATCGAGAGGCATAGCATGCTCGGTAGGCTGTACGGTGGAGGGTGGGGTGGCGAGGAGCAAGTTTCGCTGTCCTCAACTCTAACCGACGTAAACTCCTTCATCTTCGCGTCGGGGAACAACCTCTACGCGATATATTATGACACGAGCAGCGAGTCACTCTACTTCGCTTCGCGAAGTTCGAATGGTGCGTGGATTCAAAGCTTCATAGGCTTCGGAGAGGCAAGCTCAGCTACCAGCCTGCATCAATATTCTCTACCTTTCACCGCTTCTGTAAATCAGGCCGACCCCACTAATCCTCATTTCTACCTTTTCTGGTACAACCAGACGAGACAAGTGATCGATGAATGGTCAAGTACTCAGAGCGCTCTGGGAAGCCAATGGCTGAGGACTAACGCAACATTCTCGACACAAACAGCCTTCATCGGATATTCTATCAGCAGCTTCCACTATTCAGCACCTGTCTCGGGCAAGAACGCCTTTGGTCTCATCTGGATAGACGGGGCATCCTCGCCCTACAGCTTGAACTTCGGACTCGAAACAATCGGATCGTTGAGCACTCCCACAACCGACGCCTCTTGGAATCCTAGGGTCAACTGTGTCGCTTCGGTTGTGACAATTGAGCAAATCCTGGGAAATCAGGTTAGCTCACTCGGGGGATCGGTCGAGGGAGGCAGTATCTACAACCCAGGGATTATCGCTCCTGGCGCAGGTGAAGCCAAGCGATGGCTTACCCCCAGCCCGTTTACTGCGCAACTGCCCAATTGGAAGTCTAATGGGCCAACTTGCAACATAACAAACGCGGATGGACAGGTAGTATCTGCGTTTGTAGAAATCCGAAACGTCCAAAGGGGCTTCGTCGTCAACGAGGACTATGCGGTCAAGTTTGACCTCGTAAACGGTGGAACCAACTATCCAGCGGGCATGAACATGTCTGACTCTACATTCAGTATTTTCACACCGGGTTATGGCGTCTGCAAACTCGGCAACACGACAGGTTGCATGCACGCAATCCACTCCGAGATCGATCATGACTGGAAGGCAGCTGGATACTGTGGCACGGGAACGACCTGCGACGTGTACCCGCTAGCACAAGGCTTAGCCAGTAGCCAAGTAAACAAGACCCTGATTGACGTCCAGGGATTCATCTATTGGGATCCGGATCACACAGGAGACGCCTCTCACAATTTTTCGGGATGGGAAATACATCCTCTCACGGCGTGGAGGAAGTCAAACATTCCTCCAAGCTTCTCAGTCGCCGCCAGTCCAACTGCTCTGACGACCATACCCGGAAAGTCTGTATTTTCCAGGATCAGCATCAACTCGACCAATCTCTTCGCAGCATCCGTCTCTCTAACAGCCACAGTTTCACCATCCGGTCCGACTGCGACCTTGACAAATTCAACGGTTACGGTTTCTCCATGCAACCAGTGCCTAGTCTCGGCTTCCACGTTGAACATCACAACTTCACCGTCGAACAATGGCACCTATACCATCACAGTCATTGCAAACGGCGGCGGTCTCACAAGTCAAGTAATCATAAGAATGCTGGTGGGCGGCTTCAGCATCTCAGCCAGTCCTCCAACACTGAATATTCCAACTAGTTCGTCGGCACAATCCATAATCACGCTGACGAGCATAGGCGGATTCAGTGGGACTGTAAATCTGTCTCATTTGCTGAATGGTTGCGCCTGTGGCATAGTAACATCGCTAAATGCCTCGCAGGTCGTGCTGAGCGCGAACGGGAGCAAGAATGTACTTCTCACTGTTTCAACCAGCTCCCAAACTGGGAGTGCGCAAATCACAGTCACGGGCACTAGCGTTACCACGCCTCCATTCTCCGCTTCAACACAAATCTCGGTCAACATCCTAGACTTCATTCTCTCCTCCAGCCAGACTAGTCTAACGATGTACCCGGCGTCGCCAAACTCAACAGTGATCAAGTTAACCAGTTCGAACGGTTTTTCGGGAACAGTGACGGTCAAAGCAACGAGCACTCCCGCTGGGTTGACCCAGACTCTGAACGTAACGAGTGTTAGCCTGCAATCAGGTGGCACAGCCTTTGTGTCACTCAGAGTCAACGGAACACAATCGGGAATCTACACTGTAACTGTTAACGCAACAAGCGGCTCCACCTTTCATCTGCTCATGATCACCGTCAAGGTAGTAGATTTCAGCATCTCATCTATCTCATCAATCCAAGTCAACGTGGGCTCGACAAGTACCACGTCCGTCAACCTGACCAGCCTTGGCGGTTTCGCCGGAACTGTAAGTCTGTCAAACTCCACCAGCTCGTCGGCTCTGCACGACGCGCTGAGCGCACAGGTCGTCTCGCTGTCCCCGGGAGGCTCGGGATCAGCAATACTGACCGTTTATGGCACGTCTGCAGGCAACTACACGGTCACAATCACAGCCACCAGTGGACCGCTGAGACATTCCATCATTATCTCGGTGAACTTGGTAGACTTTCAGATATCTGCAGGACCCGCAGCGCCAGCCTCTATCAATGTCGGCTCCCGAGGCAATGCAACGATCATTGTAACGAGGGTCAACGGCTTCACAGGAACCGTAGCCCTTAGCATCTCTGCTCCATCCGGACTCATATGCTCGTTATCCCCGCCTAGACTTTCCCTTCCACCTTCGCCAGCGACTTCGGTCCTGTCCTGTAGTTCTTCCACGGCAAATGACTACACGGTGATAGTTACTGGTACAAATGGGACTCTTTCGCGTTCAACCAACTCAATACTGTTCCACTTCGTCGACTTCGTCCTTTCGTCCAATATTCCATCACTTAGTCTGTTGGCCGGTCAAACGAGTCAGACCGCATCCGTACACTTGACTAGCTCGAATGGCTTTGTTGGCACCATAACTCTCAACGTCGTCGTCTCGCCGGCTGGGCCATCGGCCACTCCTGTTCTGGCCACTCTCAAGCTCACGCCTGGATCAGGCAATTCAACTGGTCTTACGATCAATGCCGGTTTGGTAGCGGGCAACTATGATCTGAACATAACAGCAACGAACGGAGTCCTGACTCATTGGTCGATTCTGTCCTTACATGTGCAGGACTTCAGCATTACGTCGACCTCAGCATCCATCAATCTGAATGCGGGATCCAATGCGAATTCTACTGTAACTCTGACCAGTCTCAACGGACTGCAGGCCAGTGTCGCCTTGATCGCTCCGGTTTCTCCCTCCGGTCCCACAACATCATACTCCTACAATGGCATATCCGTCACAGGTCTCACACTTCCAGCAGGAGGAAACAACGCTACGATTCTGAAGATCAGCGTGCCCAGCTCTACACCGGGAGGAGTGTACACGATTAACGCAACAGGAACCTTCGGAACAGTCACACATTTCGTGCTCATCAGACTATCAGTCAACGGCCGGACCACAACGACCCTTAACTGCAGCCCAACTCAGATCGCCATAGACCAGCCGAGCACTTGCACCGCCACTATCTCCGCCTCAGGCTCGAACCCGCCCACGGGTACAGTCAGCTTTGTCAGCAACTCAACAGGCGCATTCGCACCATCAGCGAGTTGCACCCTGACCACCGTCCAGGGTGTGACCAGCTGCCAGATCACATACACGCCGAGCATAGCAGGGCATCACGTTCTCGACGCCACCTACAGCGGAGACTCGTCCCACCTCGCTGCCAATGGAATCGCAACACTAACAGTCGGTCTCCGAACCACTTCAACGAGCGTAGTCTGCGCTGCTTCGACCGGTGTAGGCGTGGTAACCACTTGCACGGCAACCGTCACCGACTCCTCACCACCAAACCAGGTTACACCCCAGGGCACAGTGAATTTCGTCAGCAACTCAACTGGAACCTTCGACGCGGGGACAAGGAGCTGCAACCTCTCCCCAACCTTGACCAACGGAATAGCAAGTTGCCAGATAACCTACACACCACTGACAGTCGGAAACCACATGATCAATGGAACATTCACCGGCGATCCCATTCATTCGGGCAGCCAGGGCTCTGGACTAGTAAGTGTTGGAAAAGATCCCACGACAGTTTCTATCAGTTGTAACCCGGGAACTATCAACGTCAACCAGGGGACGAGTTGTACTGTTACGGTCACTGACACATCGGCACTCCCCACCACTCCCACAGGCTCGGTCACGTTTGTCACAAACTCTACGGGTACTTTCTCTCCTGGTGCAAGTTGCAACCTAACCAATGGCTCGACGGCCGGCACGGCCACCTGTTTAGTGTCCTATACTGCCAGTGTGACAGGTCATTATGTGATAAGCGGTAGCTATAGCGGTGACTCAACCCACTCCTCAAGCTCGGGTAGCTCTAACGTAGTCACCGTCAGCAAAGCCAGTCCGTCTGTTACGACAAGTCTTCTAGCAGCCACAATCAGTGTAGGTGGTTCAGCAAGCGACTCCGCGACTCTCGCAGGCGGCTTCAACCCGGGGGGCACTGTTAGCTACGAGTTCTTCGCTGGTTCTACCTGCTCTGGACCCTCGACTGCTGTTGGGACACCTGTTACTGTTACGAGTGGGGTTGTGCCGAACTCTGCTTCTCAGACGTTCAACGCTGCCGGTCTTTACAGCTGGAATGCCATCTACAGTGGTGACTCTAACAATAATAGTGCTGTTTCGCAGTGTGAGCCGTTGACTGTGAACAAGGCCAGTCCGACTATCGCGACTACACTCTCGTCCACGACTCCGGTAGTCGGAACGGCTGTTAGTGATTCTGTTACTCTGTCTGGCTTCTACCAGGCGACTGGTACTGTTGCTTACAGCGTCTTCGCTAATGGTGGCTGTACTGCTTCTGGAGTGGCTGTGTCAACTGTTACTGTGACGGGTGGGTCTGTTCCCGGTTCTAGGCCTGTCCTGTTCAACGCTACTGGCGGCTACAGCTTCCAGGCGGTCTATAGTGGCGACTCGAACAATAATGGTGCGGCGTCTGCGTGTGAGCCGTTGGCTGTCCAGAAGACCAGTCCAACAATCAATACTTCCCTATCATCCACCTCTATCCAGGTGGGAGGCTCAGTAACAGACTCGGCAAGCCTGTCAAACTCCTTCCAAGCCAGCGGAACAGTCACCTACAACTTATTCGTTGGCACAAGCACCTGTGTTGGTACAAGCAGCACTGTCTCGGCAGTCCCTGTTACTGGGGGAGCTGTGCCGAACTCAAGAAGTGTCGTGTTCAACGCCACGAACCCGGGCGGCTACAGCTTCCAAGCCGCATATTCCGGAGATGCCAACAACAACGGCGCAACTTCACCTTGTGAGCCCCTGACAGTCAGCCCGGTGAGCGGCGACACGATAACCGGGTCGTTATCCTCGTCGACGATTTTTGTCGGAAACACTGTCACTGACTCTGCTATCCTTGGAGGGACTACTCCCACGGCAGGTGGAACGGTAACCTACAAAGATTTCTCCAACGGAAACTGCGCCCCACCAGCAACAATCGTCTCGATCGTAACCATCACCAATAGCAATGTGCCCAACTCTAGGTCTGTGACATTCAACTCCACGGGCAGCTTCAGCCTCATCGCCGTCTACAGCGGCGACTCCAACAACGCTGGAGCGGCGAGTCTTTGTCAGCTTCTAACCGTCAGTAGAGCGAGCCCCACGGTAGCCACGACACTCTCCGCAAATACGATGCCAGTCGGTGGATCTGCAACAGACTCTGCAGCATTAACCGGAGGCTACAAGGCGAATGGAACGCTGACTTATGAGTTCTTCACCGGCTCGGTCTGTGTCGGGACTGCTGTAGTTGTTGGGAGTCCAGTGACCGTAGTCAACGGCTTGGTTCCCAACTCTATCTCTGAAACCTTCAACGCTGCAGGTTCGTACAGTTGGAACGCGGTCTATTCCGGCGATGCGAACAATAACGGTGCCACTTCGCCTTGTGAGCCGTTGGCTGTCCAGAAGGCCAGTCCAGCCATCACAACCAGTCTATCCAGTACATCACCGGTGGTTGGAACTGTAGCGACCGACTCTGCGACGCTCGCAAACAGTTTCAGTAGTAGCGGAACCGTAACCTACAATGTGTTTGCCAACGGTGCTTGCACTGCACAGGGAACTACAGCGTCGACTGTCACGGTGACCAATAACATCGTACCGAACTCGAGGGCTGTTGCCTTCAACGCGACTGGTAGCTACAGCTTCCAGGCGGTCTATAGTGGCGACTCGAACAATAATGGTGCAGCATCAACATGCGAGCCCTTGACTGTTCAGAACGCGAGTCCGAGCATTAGCACAGCTCTGTCCGCCACTGCCGTGACGGTGGGAAAATCTGTGTCGGATTCTGCTACTCTCACCGGCTCCTTCAAGGCTGGTGGTACGGTCACGTACAGTCTGTTTGTCGGGTCTGGCACTTGTGCTGTCGCTGGCTCAACAGTCTCGATAGTTACGGTCACGAACGGTGTGGTTCCAAGCTCTAGGAGTGTCATGTTCAACGCTACCAACTCTGGTGGTTACAGCTGGAACGCAGTCTACAGCGGCGATGCTAACAATAACCCTGCCACCCCAACATGTGAGGCTCTCACCGTCAACCCGGACCCATCTGCTGTATTAGTGACATCTCTGTCCTCCACCCGCCTAGTAGTCGGGAACGCAGTCTTTGACTCCGCATCGTTGACCGGCGCTACCCCTTCGGCAGGGGGAAATGTGACCTATAGTGACTTTGCCGATGGTAATTGTGCTCTGCCTGGAACAATCGTTTCTATCGTCACCGTCTCGAACGGGATAGTGCCGAACTCTAGGGCTGTAACGTTGAACTCCACGGGGAGTTTCAGTTTCACGGCTGTCTATTCGGGTGATTCTAACAATGCTGGAACAACTAGTCAGTGTGAGCCTCTGACCGTCCAGAAGGCGAACCCTACTATTGCTACGTTTCTCTCGGCATCCACGATAACCGTGGGCGGCTCGGTGAGCGACTCTGCGACTCTCACGGGCAGCTACCAGGCGGTAGGTACTGTAACTTACGAGTTCTTCGGTGGTCTGACTTGTGCTGGGACCGCGTTAGCGGCCGGACCCCCTGTGAGCGTGGTGAACGGGACTGTACCGGCTTCGGCGTCTGAGACGTTTAACGCTGCTGGTCTGTATAGCTGGAATGCTGTCTATAGTGGTGACTCTAACAACAACGGGGCCACATCACCGTGTGAGCCTCTGACTGTGAACAAGGCGAGTCCGTCCACTACGACCAGTCTATCTTCTACTGCTCCTGTGGTCGGCTTGTCTGTCTCGGATTCTGCCGCTCTTACGAATGGTTTCAATGCTGGGGGTAGTTTGGTCTACAGTCTCTTCGCCAGTAGCGGCTGTTCTGGTTCTGGAACTGTCGTGTCAACCGTAGTCGTTACAGGTGGGAGTGTTCCTAACTCTAGACCTGTGGTTTTCAACGCTACTGGCGGCTATGGCTTCCAGGCAGTCTATAGTGGTGATGCGAACAACAACGGAGCGGCATCGTCTTGTGAATCGTTGGCTGTCCAGAAGACCAGTCCTACAATCAATACTTCTCTATCCTCGACCTCAATCCAGGTGGGAGGGTCAGTAACAGACTCGGCCAGCCTATCCAACTCATACCAAGCTGGAGGTACCGCTGGCTACAGCGTATTCTATGATGGGGCTTGCACCGGACCAGGAGCCGCCGTCTCGATTGTGGTGTTGACCGGTGGGACTGTGCAGAACTCGCGAGCGGTTACGTTCAACAACACCGGAACGTTCAGCTTCCAGGCGATCTATAGTGGCGATGCTAACAACAACGGTGCTACCAGTGCGTGTGAGCCCCTTACTGTAAACCCTGTCGGGGTAACGATAGACACGAGTCTCTCGGCCACGACCGTTGCCGTAGGCGGGTCGGTCTTTGATTCTGCAACATTACAAGGTAAGACCACCACCGCTACGGGCACCGTAACGTACAGTGACTATGCGAATGGCAACTGTGCTGCCCCTGCAACAGCCGTCTCGATCGTCACCGTCACGAACGGTGTAGTGCCAAACTCTAGGTCTGTGACGCTCAACTCGACGGGCAGCTTCAGCTTCATCGCCGTATACAGCGGTGACTCGAACAACAACGGAGCCACATCGTCATGTGAGCTGTTGACCGCCCAGAAGAGCTCCCCTGCCATTACGACAACTCTCGAATCGTCAACCATTGCTGTCGGAAGCATCGATGCCGATACTTCCACCCTGTCTGGAGGATACAACGCCGGAGGCACCGTGATCTATGAGTTCTTCAATAGTAGCACATGCTCAGGAACCGCAACGGCGGCAGGCACTCCTGTAACTGTCGCTAATGGCGTGGTGCCAAGCTCGGCTTCGGTCGCCTTCAACGCAGCCGGGTCCTACGGCTGGAACGCGGTCTACTCAGGCGATGCGAACAACAATGGAGCTTCGAGTCCGTGCGAACCACTGACAGTGCAGAAGGCCAGCCCCACTATCACTACAGCTCTCTCAAGCTCGAACCCGATTGTGGGGGCTGTCGTAACCGATTCTGCGTTTCTCACAAATGGTTTCAGCGCCGGTGGAACCGTCAACTATAACGTGTTCACGAACGGTGCATGTAGCGCTCCGGGAACCTTACTGTCGACCGTGACCGTAACCAGCGGAGTGGTTCCAGTCTCGTCTGGAGAAAGCTTCGGCTCGACCGGCAGCTTCAGCTTCAGCGCTGTATACACTGGCGATTCCAACAACAACGGAGCTGCAAGTCCTTGTGAACCTCTAACCGTCCAGAAAGCCAGCCCAACAATCACTACCTCTCTATCGTCATCTTCCATCCTCGTAGGCCAATCTGTGACGGACTCGGCCACGCTCGCCAACTCCTACCAGGCCTCAGGGACAGTCGCGTACACTCTATTCAACAATGGAGCGTGCACCTCACCTGGAATAACAGTATCGATCGTAACAGTAGCCAATGGATTTGCACCCGTCTCCAAATCCGTTACTTTCAACTCTACTGCAAGCTATGGGTTCCAAGCGTTCTACAGCGGCGATTCTGACAATAACATAGCCACGAGCCCATGTGAACCCCTGATCGTCAACCCTGTCACTGCAGTGATAACCACGACCCTATCGTCAAACACGGCAACGGTAGGGGCCTCCGTCCACGATTCCGCAAATCTGCAGGGAACAACTGCGACCGCAGGCGGCACCGTGACGTATACTGACTTTGCTAACGGTAACTGTGTTGCGCCTGGAACGATCGTTTCTATCGTCACGGTCACGAATGGTCTAGTGTCCAACTCTAGAGCAGTCAAATTCAATTCCACTGGTGGCTTCAGCTTCATCGCCGATTACAGCGGAGATCTGAACAACAAGGCTGCAACTTCGACCTGTGAGCCCCTAGCCGTAAACAAGGCCACTCCGACACTAGCGGCCAGTCTCTCCTCTGCTTCGATCGTAGTGGGAGATACCGTGTATGACTCTGCAACTCTTACAAACAGCTTCCAAGCTACTGGAACTGTCACGTACACACTTTTTGCGAACAGCGATTGCAATAATTTTGGAGCTGTTGCTTTGTTAACCGTAACGGTTGCAAACAACATTGTGCCCAACTCTCAAACCTTGACGATTAACGCTACAAGCTCTTACACTCTCCAGGCCGCATATTCTGGCGACGCGAACAATAATGGAGCCACATCAACCTGTGAACCGCTGAGCGTGAACAAGGCTAGCCCTGTGATTACGACCACTCTCTTGGCGACCATCGTAGCCGTAGGTGGGTCCGTATCGGACACGTCGCTTTTGGCCAATTCGTTCAACCCGGGGGGCACTGTTAGCTACGAGTTCTTCGCCGGTTCTACCTGCTCTGGACCCTCGACTGCTGTTGGGACACCTGTCACGATTACGAGTGGCGCTGTGCCGAGCTCCGCTTCTCAGACGTTCAACGCTGCCGGTCTTTACAGCTGGAATGCCATCTACAGTGGTGACTCTAACAATAATGGTGCTGTTTCGCAGTGTGAACCCTTGACTGTGAACAAGGCCAGTCCGACTATCGCGACTAGTCTCTCCTCTTCAGCGCCTGTCGTGGGTACATCGGTCTCTGATTCTGCCACGCTGACGAATGGTTTCAATGCTGGGGGTAGTATGGTCTACAGTCTCTTCGATAATGTTGGCTGTACTGCTCCGAGGACAACTGTATCTACTGTCGCTGTGACAGGTGGGTCTGCTTCCAGTTCTAGGCCTATCCTGTTCAACGCTACTGGCAGCTATAGTTTCCAGGCGGTCTATAGTGGCGACTCGAACAATAACGGTGCCACATCATCGTGCGAGCCTTTGGCTGTCCAGAAGACCAGTCCAACAGTCAATACTTCCCTATCATCCACCTCTATCCAGGTGGGAGGCTCAGTAACAGACTCAGCAAGCCTATCGGCGACATACCACGGGAGTGGTACGGTCAGCTATTCTCTCTTCACAAATGGCGCCTGCACTTCGCCCGGAAGTATTGTTTCCACTGTGACCGTCACAAACGGACTGATTCCCGCCTCTAGGAACGTGGTTTTCAACAATACTGGCTCATACAGTTTCAATGTAGCCTACTCAGGCGACGTCGACAATAACGGAGCGACGAGCGGTTGCGAGCCGCTGGCAGTGAGCCCCACTGGTGTGACAATTACGACCAATCTCTCATCGTTAAGTATCATTGTCGGCCAATCGGCCCTGGACTCGGCTTCTCTCAGCAGCGAAACTAGTTCTGCAGGCGGTACTGTGACGTATACTGATTTTGCTAATGGTAACTGTGCCGCGCCTGGGACTGTTGTCTCTATTGTCACAGTCACGAATGGTCTAGTGCCCAACTCTAGGTCTGTAATATTCAACTCGACGGGCAGCTTCAGCTTCAACGCTTTCTACAGCGGCGACGCAAACAATAACGGCGCAACGTCCCCCTGTGAGCCTTTGACGGTGAACAAGGCCAGTCCAACTATTGCCAGCAGTCTCTCTTCCGGGACCACAACCGTAGGCGGCTCCGTCAACGATTCTTCAACCATGGCCGGTGGATACAATCCAGGCGGTACCGCCTCCTACGAGTTCTTTTCCGGAAGCGCCTGCGGTGGAACTGCGACCTCGGTTGGAACATCGGTCGTCGTGACAAATGGTGTCGTTCCCAACTCTGCAGCACAAATATTCAGCGCAGCCGGCTCCTACAGCTGGAACGTAGTCTACTCCGGAGATACAAACAACAACGCAGTCAGTTCAACTTGTGAGCTCCTAACTGTTCAGAAAGCCAGCCCTGTGGTCAGCACCAACCTGTCGACCACGACTCCCATAATTGGAACGTCGGTCATTGATTCCGCCACGCTGACGGGTAGCTTCAATGCCGGAGGCACCGTGACCTACAGCACGTTCACGAACGGAGCTTGCAATGCTCCCGGAACTTTCGTATCGATCGTTACGGTCGTCGCGGGAGTAATTCCGAACTCTCGGACCGTGACCTTGAACTCTACTGGCCCCTACAGCTTCAGTGCAGCATACTCCGGCGACTCAAACAACAACGGATTTACCAGCACGTGCGAGCCTCTCACCGTCATCAGAGCAACCCCTGTCGTAGCGACGAGCATCAGCCCATCTTCAACAGTTCTCGTGGGTGCTACGACTATCGACCAGGCCACTCTATCAGGAGGATTCCCATCAAACGGCGTGACAGGAACAGTCACCTACCGCTTCTTCGGTCCAGGGGACGGAGCCTGCAGCACTTCAGCAACTGCTAGCTTGACGGTGCAAGTCGGCACTGGCAACTCTGTGCCCAGCTCCAGTCCACTAACAATCACAACCGCAGGTCAGTACAGCTACAGTGCCGCATACAATGGTGACGCTAACGACAATGCCGCAACCAGCTCCTGCGAGCCTCTAAGCGTTAACAAAACTAGTCCAAAGATAACCACTAACCTCTCGGGAACGACAATCGAAGTCGGTAAGGCAGCGACCGATTCGGCCACGCTGGCCAGCACATTCAACCCGAGCGGAACAGTGACATATTCTACCTTCGACAATGGGGCTTGTACAGGATCAGGGACAATAGTTTCCACAGTCACGGTTTCGAGCGGCGTAATCTCCAACTCTAGATCAGTCATCTTCAACAGCACGGGTAGCTATGGCTTCGAAGCAGTCTATAGTGGAGATACGAATAACAATCCTGCGACTGCCGCCTGCGAGCCTCTAACCGTTCAAAGTGCTAGCCCAACGATCGCGACCAAACTGTTCTCAACGATCGTCTCGGTAGGCAACGCTGTCACAGACTCGGCGACCCTGACGGGAGGTTTCAGCTCTGGAGGCACGATCACCTACAGTGTGTTCTTCAACGGTGCCTGCAATAATCCTGGAAACGTCGTTTCAATGGTGTCTGTAATAAACGGAGTCGCGCCAATTTCTGGGCCAGTCACTTTCAACAGCACCGGGTCGTACAGCTGGGAGGCGATTTACTCTGGCGATGCTAACAACAACGGAGCCAGTTCTCCATGCGAGCCCCTAACGGTCAACAAGGCCACGTCTACGTTGACTACGATCCTTTCGACATCTAGCATCACTATTGGTCAGTCAGTGACTGATTCCGCCAAATTAACAGGAACATTTCAGGCCACAGGCACAGTCTCCTACTACTTTTTCAGCTCATCTGGCACCTGTAGCGGGTCGTCTACTCTAGTAGACGCTGTAACTATCGGGTCAGGCGATACGGTGCCGAGTACAAGCATATTCTTCCCACCCGGCACCGGCTCAGTCAGTTTCGGCGCCGTGTATGGTGGAGATGCCAACAATGCTCAGGCCTCAAGCTCCTGTGAGCCACTAACCGTATTCAAAGCCACTCCGGCCGTAGCCCTGAATCTCTCAACCTCGACGGCTACCGCAGGCCAGCCGATTACCGCCTCCGCGAGCATGAGTGGAGGCTACCCGTCCACGGGCCTGACCGGCATCGTCACGTACTACTACTTCGGCTCCGGCGGAATCTGCACCGGCACACCCAGCATCATAACCACATCTAGCATTGGCACCGGGAACACTGTTCCCTCAGCTGGACCGTTTACCCCGGCCGGCGTGGGAACCTTCAGCGTCAATGCGACGTACAACGGCGACGCCAACAACAATCGGGCTTCTTCGCCTTGTGAGCCTCTACTCGTCAACAAAGCCAGTCCGGCGATATCCACAGTGTTATCGTCTACTACGGTCACCGTGGGAGGGTCAGTACTCGATTCTGCGATTCTAACAAGCGGGTTCCAAGCCGGAGGTTCCGCAACGTTCGAGTTCTTCTCAGGAGATTCCTGCGCTGGAACGCCCACCACGGTGGGTTCTTCGGTAAGCGTCACTAACGGTGTTATTCCGAACTCCGCACTACAACAGTTCAACGCTGCGGGACCTTACAGCTGGAGCGCACTGTACAGCGGAGACGCCAACAATAACGGTGCAATATCCGGTTGTGAACCCCTTTCCGTTCAGAAGGCTAGCCCGACGATTGCTACAAACCTATCTTCGACCAGCATTGTGGTCGGGAACACTGTAATCGACTCTTCGACCCTATCCGGTGGTTTCCTCGCAGGTGGAACGGTAAACTATACAGTCTTTTCTAATGGAGTTTGCACCGCACCAGGGGCCGTCGCATCCGTTGCTCAGGTGACAGTTGGAACAGCCGCTAACTCGAGGCCAGTTGTATTCAACGTCACGGGTATCTTCGGCTTCCAAGCCTCCTACTCGGGCGACGCTAACAACAACGCCGCAGTGAGTCCCTGCAAAACACTTGCCGTCCAAGCAGCCACTCCAACCCTCTCCACCTTGTTATCCTCAACTGTTATCCAGGCCGACCAATCGGCCACGGACTCAGCGACACTAGCTGGCTCTTACAAGGCTGGAGGGACAGTGACATACAGCCTCTTCGGGAATAGCCTATGCTCTGATGCAGGAACCCTAGTTTCCAGGGTCAGCGTAACCAACGGGATAGTTGCCAACTCGAGGAGTGTGGTCTTCAACTCCACGGGTAGCTACAGCTTCCAGGCAGCGTACAGCGGGGATGGCAACAATGCTGCGACTACGAGCGGGTGTGAGCCCATGAGTGTTGTCCCCGTCGGGCCGACTCTGGCAACAACCCTTTCAGCAAACCCAATTATTGTGGGTAGCCTCGTCAACGATTCGGCCTCGCTGCACGGAACTACCTCCACACCCACCGGGACAGTCTCCTATACTGATTTTGCTAATGGTAACTGTGCCGCGGCTGGGACGGTTGTCTCTATTGTCACAGTCACGAATGGTCTAGTGCCCAACTCTAGGTCTGTAGCATTCAACTCGACGGGCAGCTTCAGCTTCAACGCTTTCTACAGCGGCGACGCAAATAACAATGGTGCCACGTCACCGTGCGAGCCGTTGACAGTCAACAAGGCTAGTCCAACCATCTCCACAAGCCTCTCTCCCACGAGCATAACCGTGAGCTTCTCAACGAAGGACTCTGCAACACTCAGCGGTGGCTACAAGGCAAGCGGAATCGTCACCTACGAGTCCTTTGCAGGTTCAACCTGTGCTGGGCCTTCGACTACTGTTGGAACGCCCGTCACGGTCACTAACGGGGTTGTGCCCAACTCTGCTTCTCAAACGTTCAGTGTTGCGGGTTCTTACAGTTGGAACGCAATCTACAACGGAGACACCAATAACAATGGTGCAACTTCAACCTGTGAGCTACTGACCGTCAACATGGCCAGTCCCACACTTACCACCAGTCTATCAAGCACAAATCCAACGGTCGGAACACCCGTCGCAGACTCTGCAACACTCTCCGGTGGCTTCAACGCCGGTGGCACGGCCACCTACCTCGTATTCACCGACAACGCGTGCATGGCCCCCGGTTCCACGGTTTCGACCGTAACCGTGTCCAGCGGATCAGTTCCCAACTCACGTCCAGTGTCATTCAACGCTACAGGTCCATACAGCTGGATCGCGGTCTACAGTGGTGATGTGAACAACAATGGTGCCACTTCAGCATGTCAGACGTTGACCGTTCAGAAGACCAGCTTAACTGTAGCGTCCAGTCTCTCCTCCACCTCCCCGATCGTCGGTACCACCGTCACGGATTCTGCTATGCTGACGAACAGTTTCAATGCTGGTGGCACGGTGACCTACTCTGTCTTCACCAGCGGTGCTTGCACTTCCCTTGGAACCCCCGTCTCCACCGTAACCATTACCAATGGTTTTCTTCCGAGCTCGAGAGCTGTGAGGTTCAACGCTACTGGCTCGTACGGTTTCCAGGCTGTATATTCAGGTGACCCGAACAACATCGGCGCCACTTCGCCTTGTGAACCTCTAACAGTCCAGAAGGCCAGTCCGACCATCGCGACTACTCTGTCCGCCTCAGCCATTTTCGTCGGTCAGTCAGTGACCGACTCGGCCACGCTGACCAGTAGCTTCAACGCGGGTGGTACTGTGACCTACAGCCTATTTGTTGGCTCTAGCACGTGCTCTGTCACGGGCTCCTTCGTTTCGGCTGTAACCATGACCAACGGTCTAGTCCCCAACTCTAGGAGTATCATGTTCAACTCGACAGACTCTGGCGGCTACAGCTGGAATGCAGTCTATTCAGGTGACGCTAGCAGTAACGGCGCCGGTTCAGCGTGTGAACCGTTGGTTGTTAATCCTGTGACTGGTGGAATCAGAACAAGCCTTTCGTCGTCTGGCATCACTGTCGGAGGCTCAGTGTTCGACACCGCGACGTTGACAGGTACCACTCCTACGGCCGGTGGAACAATCACATACCAACTGTTCACGAGCAGTACGTGCAGTGGAATCGCATCTACAGTATCGACCGTCACGGTTACCAACTCTGCTGTGCCGAACTCTCGAGATGTCACGTTCAACGCCACCGGATCATATGGTTGGAAAGCTGTCTACTCCGGTGATGCTAACAATGTAGGCACAACATCTCCGTGTGAGTCCATCTCGGTCAACAAAACCAGTCCGACTGTTGCCACTACTCTATCGTCTACCACTCCGGTCGTCGGATCGAACGTTACCGATTCTGCCACTCTTTCCAACTCCTACCAGGCGACTGGTACAGTAACCTACAGTGTATTCCCTAACATTGGTTGTACCGTTCCTGGAACGGCGGTGTCAGCGGCCTCTGTGACCGGTGGATCTCTCTTCAGCTCTAGACCTGTTTTCTTCAACGCTACCGGCAACTACAGCTTCCAAGCCGTCTACAGCGGCGACGATAACAACTCCGGCTCGAATGGTGCCTGCGAGACTCTCTCTGTGCACAAGACAAACACGGCTATTGCAGCCACCTTGTCCTCAGCCAGAATACTCGTCGGAGATCACGTTACCGCATCTTCCATTCTCTCCAACGGATTCCATGCGGGTGGGAATGTGACCTACGAGTACTTCATAGGCTCCGGCTGCACAGGAACCGCCACAACAGTTGGAAAACCAGTCACGGTCGTAGATGGTGTTATTCCAACCTCTACCTCCCAGACCTTTAACACGGCTGGCAGCTTCAGCTGGAACGTCCGGTACAGCGGCGACCCAAGAAATGGGCTCTCAACAAGTGACTGTAAATCCCTAGCCGTGGCGCCCCTGTTGTCGGTTCCGGGGACACTGACGGTTCCCGCTGGATCAACTGTGAGCTTCCTCGTCAATGCCACTAACCCTGGAGGGGATGTAACTCTCATGCCCGGCAGCCTGCCCGCCGACGCTTCATTCTCAACGTCGCAATCCTACACGAAAGGGAGCGTCTCTTCGACCTTCACATGGACAATATCTGCTAGCTTTGCAACTGGAGATTACAACGTGACCTTTACAGCCGTAGCTGGAGGCGTTCCCACGAGCTCTCAAGTCACAATCCACGTAGTTGCACCAAGCAAGACTGCTCCTCTGCCTCTACTTTCGTACTCAATATTTGGGATCATTGGCTTCATCGCAGTTATTGGAGCCACCCTTCTACTGCGCCGGCTCCAGACACCGAGAAGAAGACAGAAGCGATAGATACTTAGTGTATGATTTCACTGAAACGATGAGCGCGATCTGCTCATCTTCTGTCTCTAGTACTCATCTACATTTCGTCTGCGGCGGGCCTGAGCTACCCTTCCTCGTGAAGGCCGGTAGCTGTCGTAGGTTCGGCTAAACTGGTTCTGCGAATTGAGTGACTTCACCCTTCTTCTCGCGGTAGCAAGCTCTGCACTCGCTCTAATGTGCACAAGAGCGATTGAGGATACGATCCCTATCAACGCGCCAATAGCGAGTAACCATGCCGTGGTGGTCATCCTCGTGGGTAGAAGGCAGCTGAGGCAGAGTCCTCCACCTGAGGGGCCGCTAGCGCCGCTCTGGACCTGTATAGGTACTGACTGCGTACTGGTCCAAGATTGGTTGTTGCTGTCTGTTGCTGTGAAGTTGACTGCGAACGTCTGACCTGCCTGGGTCGCGCTTGGTGTGAACGAGAAATCGCCCGTAGATGGATCGAAAACCATGTTGGAGACAAGTCCGGTCGCAGACAGGATGATCGGTCCCCCTGCACCGCTAGGATCGTTCGCTGAGACACTGAAGTGTAGTTTTCCTCCAACGGTCGCGTTCTGGCGGCCCGGCGCTACGAGGATGGGGAGATGGTTGGAAGCAATGACGGTTATTGACACAATAGCCTGACTCGACGACACGCCATCGTCTATCGCGAGGATAGCGGTGTATGCTCCAGGTGCCACTGTTGCGGTGGGCGTCCACTTGAACGTGCCCAACAGAGGAGACTTTCCTTGAACTGTTGTGAAACTTGCTCCTGGAGGTAGCTGGCTGGCTGACAGCGTCAGAGTTGGTAGGAGAGATGAAGAGTCAGTTCCAGTCACAGTGAAGCTAAGAGTGTTCAACTGAGTGACCGTTTCTGCCGATGGTGCGCTCACGACGGGTAAGGCCTGAGCTCCGACGCTTACAGTCACGGTAGTTGTCTTGGTAAGGGACCCGCTTGTTCCCTTCACTTGTACCGTGTAACTGCCTGCAGCTCGCGAGCTCACCGTGAGGATAGAAGTGCCTGAACCCTGGATCGTTCCAGTAGTCAAGATTGCCGAGAGACCCGTTGAGGGCGCGGTCGTCAACGTAATGGTTCCCGCGAATCCGTTCAACCCTGTAATCGTAATCGTCGAGGTCCCAGAGATGCCTGCGTTGAGAGCGAGGGTCGACGGATTAGCGGAGACTATGAAATCGACGACAGTGAATGTTGCGGTCGTACTGTGGATTGTGCCTCCGCTAGTCCCCGTTATGGTTAGAGTGTAAGTTGACGCCGTTGAAGAGTTGCACGATACGGTCGCGGTTCCTGAGCCCGTCAGACTACTTGGAGTGATCGCGCCACAACTCAACCCTGCTGGAACGTTATCGGTTAGAGCCACAGTGCCAGTGAATCCGTTAGTCGGAGTCAGCGTTATCGTCGAAGTTGTGGTTGATCCAGCGTTCACGGACGTGGGAGAGGTTGCTGTTATTGTGAAGCTGGGCGGAGCGGCAAACATGAATGAGGCTGTGGCTGAGTGGCTTAGAGATCCACTTGTGCCCTTGATCGTGACGGTGTACACGTTTTGGCTGGAAGAACTGCACGACAGAGTCGCAGTTCCAGACCCAGATAAGCTACTGGGAGAGATCGTATTGCAGTTCAGACCGCTTGGCACAGTAGCTGATAATGCTATAGTGCCAGTGAAACCGTTCACAGAGGTTAGAGTGATCGTCGAAGTAGTGGACTGTCCGACACTGACGGGTGCGGGTGTAGTGGCAGCAATAGTGAAGTCTGGTTGTACTGGTTGGTTGAAGTTGAACGTAGCTGTCGCCGAGTGGACCAAAGAACTAGTTTTTCCAGTCACTGTTACGCTGTAAGTGCCGGCCGTATTCGAATTGCATGACATAGTCGCGGTTCCTGAGCCGGTCAGACTGCTGGGTGTGATCGCGCCGCAGCTCAGTCCCGAGGGGACTGCGTCTGAAAGATTGACGGTGCCGGCGAAGCCGTTCTGCGCGGTGACAGTGATGGTGGTGCTTGTGGACTGGCCGGTGTTAACCGTACTTGGCGAAGTTGAGGAGATAGTGAAGTCCGGCGCTGGTGGGCCTGGGGGTATGAATGTTAGTAGGCATCCCCATCCGATGGGGTTGCTGTTGCACTGTAGTGCACCGTACGGTCCTGTTCCGGGCGTGTTCGTCCAGCTTCCTGCAGGCCACCAGACGTCTGTATGAAATGGAACGTCACAGTCGTATAGCCAGCGCTACCGTTCAAGACTACATCCGGGCCGCACATGTTAGGGTCGCACGACAATGTGTCAGTGCCACCCTCAGTGTTGAGAGCAGGCCAGCCAGTGTTCGAGACTCCTGCGACCACAGCCTGGTAGTACTGGTTCGCAAGGTCTTCTGCTGTGGTATTGGTCCATGCGGAGGAAAACTGGTTATAGTCCATGTAGCTGTGAAGACTGATGAATATCCGTCCGCCCTGAGACAGGTTCCCGAGAGGATCCGTTACGGATGGATAGCCCTGTGACATGTCACTGAAGCCGCAAGCGTAGCTGCAAAGATTCTGAACCACTATCCAGTGAGTATCGCCCAGTGAACGTGCCTGGTTTATCCACTGCTGATAGGCGCTACTGAGATAGGTTACGCACGAAGTGTCGCTGGAGCAGGGCGCGCTTGGACAGGAGGATGGACTATTGTTGCAGTCAGTCGTAGGCTCGTTCTCTGGCTCCCAGATGATCTGTGAGTATGACGGTCCGAGGTTCTGAACTATCGGCTTCCAGTAGCTCAACCAGCAGCTCGTATTACGGAATACGTCCGAGTATCCGTGATAGTCGATAATTATCCAGAAACCATAGTGCTGGGCTATCTGGACAGCCCGCTGAGCGTTCGCCTGGCTATAGACGCTCATATAGTTGTAGTCAACCGTGTCCGTACAGTATGGGTCAAAGTCGACCCTGACAGTATTGTAGCCCTTAGCCTTCATCTGAATCACCAACAGCTCCATGTCTGAGGCGGACTCGCCAGGAAAGACTGCGGAAGAAACACCGCCGCTACCCGCCTGAGACTCGTCCATCCTCACAGCACCCCAGCCCACCAACGTTGGCACAGAACCACTGCCGGTGGAGGCTGGAAGTACGATGATCGACTGGGAGCTCGTGGCGGTCTTCCCGGCGCCATCTGTAACTGTCAATGAGATGGTATAGGTTCCATTCGTGAACGACTGTGAGACTGGATTACCGGTCTTGCTCGTCCCCGCAAGACTCCAACTGTAACTGTAGGGGCTCGTACCGCCGCTGGCTGACGCCGTGAAAGTAACCGATTGTCCCGAGACGGGCACCGATGGAGCATAGGCGAAGCTGGCAGTCAGAGCACTGGGCTGAGAGACGGTGACAGATTGAGAACCGGTGGCTGTCTTGCTGGTCGAGTCACTGACAGTTGTGGTCACGGAATACTGTCCTGCAGAAGAATAGCTGTGGCTGGTTACTGCTCCAGAACCAGTAGACCCATCTCCGAAGTTCCAGGAGTACGAGTAGGGCAGGGTTCCACCGACAGACGTAGCTGTAAACGCAACACTCACACCGATGGCCGGATTGCTCGGGGAGAAGGTGAAGCTCGTGGACAAGGGAAGAGGACCACTAGAGCCGAACACGTCGTTGAACATGTATCCTGCACTTGCTGCGGCGGTGTCCCCCTGAGCTAATGGGGAGAATCCCCAATTGTTTTCTATCGTTCTAATGGCCGCGTATTCGTCTATTCCTGTAAGATCGGGGGAAACGTAGCCTTTCTTCACCGGTGTGCCATAGAGCAGGTTGGGGGAGGCATTATTGGCATCGCAGGACCCGTTGCTCCCACCACACTCGTCCCACCAGAGGTAGAGCAGAGTACGATAACTTGGATTTGTGAAGACATTGGAGGCTAATAGAGAGCCGGAGGCAGGACTTGCTATGCTGCCAGATCCTACGAGGAACGATTCTAGATAGTTGTCTCCTGTAGAGACACTGACGTCATGCATGTTATGACTGTCAGTTGGAGTAAACCAGAGAAAGTTTGGAGGCGTCGCCGAGTTGGCGGCAGTGACAAAGCTACCAGTTGAAACTGAAGAACTCGTAAATGTGTTTGTACCGGAAAATGGAAAGTGGTCGTCTCCTCTTGGGCAGCCAGACTCGCAATAGGCCTGCCAAGTAAGGCCAGCAGACGAGAGACTTGTTACGAATTGTGGGTTGCCGCTGAGTGAACTGAACGAATAACCATCGGTGACTCCGTACGTGTAGCCAAGCATGAACCCGACGTAGCATGCTGCAGAACAGCCATTGAAGTCATTGGTGTCAGCAGCGGTCGCGCCGTAGCTGTTGTAATTTGGCAGGGTCGAGCCGAAAGGAAGCATACCGCAAAGGAACGGAGCGGAACTCGCGGGACAACTTGAGACCGTACCCGATCCGAATACTGAAGCATACGCAGTATTCTCCATCGCAATGATTACAACATGATCGAAATAGGTCCCTGTCGGCGCCGCTGAGGCTGGTCTTATTGAAGTAACAAGCGCGACGCTCATCACAGACAGAGTTACAAGTAGTAATGCCAAACCTATCCGGTTCGGACTATGGGCTAAGCTCATATGGTTCCAATCCTTTTTTTCACGGTCTCGGTTTCCCTGCGCTATTGGGCGAGGGATCCGTTCAGTGTCGGAGCGAAGAACCAGACTCTGTTTGTTTGAGCGAGTTCTCCGGCGAGAACTACTATAGTCCGAAGATTCTCAAAGGCAATCTTGAACCAAGACAAAAACTGCTTGGTTCTTGTGCCATCCTTCGCGTGGACAATACCATGGGCTGATTCGGGTCAGCATCGATATAATTACCGGATTGGTGGTTAGCATCCAGCCCGATGCTCCTTCATGAAGTCGAGGAGAATGGAAGGTCAAGCAACCAAAATTTGCTTATGAGATCGCAACTAATCCCACCTCGTTAGCGGGCTCAGATGCTATGACGGCCGATCGGACTAGGACTCGAAGAGCCATAATTTTTTGCTGGGTACCTGTTGAAGAGATAGGGGCCTTGGTTTCATTTCCTTCGGCTCAGCCCTCTGCCGCTAAGCCTGATTTTTTTTTGGGAGATGTTTAGTCGTGCTTGTTGTTTTTATTCAGCGATTGTTTGATGCGACTTTGTATCAGCTCATCATCGTTCGTCTGCGCATTTTCATTAGCAGACGAGATCTCAATCGTAGTGTGCCGCGAAACTTTGCACGTGTCTTAATCGTGAGGAGCGCGATCGAGGTGACTACCCCAATCACCACACCAATGAGCAGGAACCACGCGACGGCAGGGACTCCCTTCGCCAAATTGCAGGTTGGGCAATCACCTCCAGTTACTCCCGGCGAGGGTTGCGAACTAGGCGGAGTGCCGGGTTTGCTACTAGGTGTGCCGCCTGGCGTGTTACTGGCGTTTTCTACGTGTATGTGCACCGTCTGCGTGCTGGTCCATGATGGGTTGTTGCTGTTTGTTGCTGTGAAGTCGATCGTGAACGTCTGGCCAGCCTGGCTTGCGCCTGGTGTGAACGAGAAATAGCCTCTCGACGGGTCGAAAGCCATGTTGGAGACGAGTCCGGTTGCTGAGAGTAGCAAGGATCCTCCCGAGTCGGAGGGATCGCTTGCCGAGACGGTGAACCCAAGAGTTGCCCCAACGGTCGCGTTCCGGGGACCTGGTGCGATTATGACTGGAAGAACGTTCGTTGCCATGACTGTTATGACTAGGTTGACTTGGGTCGACAAGACGCCGTTGGTGACAGTGAAGGTGACGGTATAGGTTCCGGGCGCTATTGTTGTACTGGGGGTCCAATTGAAGATGCCCGAGACGGGAACAGATCCTTGGGTAGTTGCAAAGCTCGCCCCTTGCGGCAGGTTAGTAGCTGAAAGAGTCAGTGTGGGTGTGGGAATGGACTGGTCTGTGGCGTTCACTATGAAGCTGAGTGTTGCCAACTGGCTGACGGTCTCTGC
>WNGM01000835.1_pt1 | contig 28554 bp, 24 predicted proteins | sample 5400571 | NCBI WGS metagenome assembly WNGM01 (sample SAMN13153378, study PRJNA577476) | soil metagenome | isolation source: 100 cm soil or saprolite under Garry oak tree replicate 2 | place: USA:California | collected 2016-06-15 | reverse complement strand
GCTCGTCGGGGTAGCGCCCGTCAGCGTCGCTCAGAACCCTCCCCTGCCACCGCCGTCGCAGGCACAGCAAGCGCTCCAGGAAGCCGTGCAGCAGAATCCCGGGCTGGCGGACGTGATTCGTCAGCGCCTGCTGCAGTCGCACCTGCTCCGGCGTGAGGCCCGACTGCAGCAGGCGAGCGGATACCCGGCGAACCTGTTCGACGCCTACCTGGGCGGCGCGCCGCCCGGCGCGGCGCTCCCGGCGGGCGCACTCGAGCTGGCCGCCGTTCAGGCCCTCGGCCTGCCGCCGGTGCAGCAGAGCTTGCTTCCCGTAGACACCGGATTGATACGCATGCGGGGGACCAATGCGCCGAGCGCGGTGTTCGGGGTGGACGTATTCCGTCGCACGACAACTCAGTTTCTCCCCCTCTTGTCCGGGCCGGTGCCGCCCGACTACCGGCTCGGCCCCGGCGATGTGACGGTGTTGATTCTCACGGGCGACGTGGAGCTGGCGTACACGCTGCAAGTGACGCGGGAAGGGTTCATCCTGATCCCGCAGGTGGGGCAGGTGTTCGTTGCGAACCTGACGCTCGATCAGCTGCGCGACGTGCTGTACGCGCGGCTCGGCCGGGTGTATTCGGGCGTGCGGCGGAGCAACGCGACCACGCGGTTCGACATCTCCGTCGCCAACGTGCGCACCAACCAGGTGTACGTCGTGGGCGAGGTGACGCAACCCGGCGCGTATCAGATCAGCTCGCTCGGCACCGTGCTCACGGCGCTGTACGTGGCGGGCGGTGTGACCGAGCGGGCCAACATGCGCCTGGTGGAGCTGCGGCGCCTCGGCAAGACGATCGCGACGCTCGACCTGTACGATTATCTGTTGCGTGGCGACACGCGCAGCGACGTGCGGCTCGAGACGGGGGACGTGGTGTTCGTGGGGGTGCACGGGACCCGCGTCCAGACCACAGGGGCGGTGCGCCGGCCGGCGGTCTACGAGCTCAAGCCGGGTGAGAGCCTGGTCGACCTGATCCACGCGTCAGGGGGGTTGAGGCCGGACGCCGCGATGAAGCGGCTGTCGGTGTTCCGCCTGATGCCGGCGGCAGAGCGCGGTCCGGGCGCGCCGCCCCGCGCGGTCATTGACGTCGCCCTCACCCCTGCACCCTCCGGGAGTGCGCAAGGACCGCTTCCTCCCGGTGATCCTCCGCTTCCCGTGAGCCTGCCGTCGATGGCGCTCGAGGATGGCGATTCGGTGGTGGTGGACTCCGTGCAAGCGCTCACGGGTCAGTATTACGTGGCGATCGCGGGCATGGTGAACAAGCCCGGGGCGTATCCGTGGCATCAGGGGATGACGCTGCGGGACCTCGTACTGCTCGCGCGGGGCCCGCGGATCGGCGCCGATCTCAAGGAAGCCGAGGTCGCGCGGTTGCCAGAGGATCGTTCCAAGGGGCAGCTCGCGACGACGGTGCGCGTGCCGCTCGACTCCACCTATTTGTTCGAGCGGGACTCCTCGGGGCGCTACTTCGGTCCCCCGGGCCTTCCCTTTCCCGGGTCGGGCTCGCCTGAAGTCGCGCTCAAGGCCTACGACAACGTGCTGATTTTGCGGCAGCCCGCGTTCGAGCTACAGCGGACTGTCCAGATCCAGGGCGAGGTGACGTACCCGGGGACGTACGCGTTGAAGTCGAAGGACGACCGCCTGGCCGATTTGGTGGACCGGGCAGGCGGGCTCACGCGGCAGGCTTACGCCCAAGGCATCCGGTTCTACCGGGCACAGGACGGCCGCGGGCGGATCAACGTGGACCTGCCCGACGCGTTGAAAGACCGCACGTCGGACGACAACATCATTCTCCAGCCGGGCGACTCGATCTATCTGCCGGAGTACGAGCCGAGCGTGCGGGTGACGGGCGAGGTCAACTCACCGGGGAGCGTGTTGTGGCAGAAGGGACGCGACCTCGACTATTACATCAACTCGGCGGGCGGGTTCACGCATCGGGCCGAGAAGGGTCGCGTGAGCGTACGGTACGCGAACGGGGAGATGCGGACGCGGCACCATACGCTGTTCGTGCAGAGTGATCCGAAGCCGGGGCCAGGGTCGGAGGTGTTAGTGCCGGTGAGGGATACCACGAAAAGCACGGATTACTATGTTCGGCTCTTCGGGTCGATCGCCCAGATCATCATGAGCTCCGTGGCGATCATTGTGGTGGTGACGAGGTGAGCGTCGTCAGACCATCAGTGCCCGCATGGGGTGGAGGACGCGGCGAAACGGGTCGAAGACGAGGCCGAGGATTTCCAGCGTGACGACGCCGAGCAGCGCTTCCGCATCCCCTGGCTGGCCCAGGACGACCGGTGTATGTGCCTCGCCGTGGGGGAGCGCGAGCCGGCACTCCGAGACGGCCCGGCGGACGGTGGTACCGTCCGCGAGCACAAATTCCATCTCCCGTTGAGGGGCGAGGCCGATGTCCTGCCATACCCCGTCGGGGAGCAGCGAGTAGGTCGCTCCGCTGTCGATGAGGAAGCGAACGCTCGCTTCCTTGCCAGTGGGACCGCGGACGGTGCCCTGGACGTAGCTGATACCCACGCTCCGGAGGATGGGATTCTCGTTCGCCAACGCCGTGATCCGAAGATTGCAGGGAGGGGCAAAGCCACGCCAGGTCACTTTCGAGTATCCGTCCAGGTGGGCCACGCCGCCGGCGGGCCCTTCGCGCCCGTCAAGGCGCTCGTGGATACGGGTGCCACTTACACGTGGATCCCGCGGGACGTGCTCGAGCGTCTCGGCGTGGAGCCCGAAGAGGAATGGCCGTTCGTTCTGGCGGACGGACGCGAGGTCCGATATCCGATAGCGTGGGTGCAGATCAAGATCGGGGAGCGCGCGCGCCCCACGATCGTGGTATTCGGTGAGCCAGGGTCCGAACCGATTCTCGGTGTGTTCGCGCTGGAAGGTTTTCGGCTGGCCGCCGATCCGGTGAATCGTCGCCTGATCTCCGTCCCTGGCCTGCTCAAGGCCGCTCCCGGCAGGCCCGTTCACGGGCAGGGCCGAGCCGCGAGTTCACTCGCGATCGCGCAGATCCTGGCGAGCACGGTGGCGATCATCGTGGTGGCGACGAAGTGAGCGCCGAGACTCCCTCGCCGCCAGCACCTGGTAGGTCTTACCCGTCCGTCGCAAGCGACGAAGTCGACTTCCTGGAGATCGCAAGCGTTTTTCTGAAACGCTGGCAGGTGCTTCTCGGGCTCCCAGTATTGGTCGCTGTGTTCACCACGGCCCTGTCTTTCCTGGTCCCACCGACATTCACTGCGACGACAACTTTCGTGCCTGAAGTAGGGGCAGGCCGTCTCCCGACGAGCTTCACGGGGCTGGCCAGCCAGCTGGGGATTCCTCTCGGCCCGGAGGCGAGTCAGTCGCCTCGCTTCTACGCCCAGGTGGTCAAGAGCCGCGAGCTCCTGGAGCGTGTTCTGCTCTCGCGTTTTTCAGATCCCCGGGGCTACGACAGTGCAGACGATTCGGTCACGCTTTTGCAGATCCTCCATGTGCGAGGTCGCGATTCCGCGGACAGCCTACAGAAGGGTGTTAGGAAGCTAGGGAAACTGGTGTCGGCCACGGCGGACAACCAGACGAACATCGTTCGGCTTGACGTGGACGGGCACTACCCTGCTCTGGTTGCAGCAGTTGCAAACCGGTTTGTGGAGTACCTGAACGACTTCAACGCCCAAGCGCGACAATCACAGGCCCGGGAGCGCCGCAAGTTCATCGAGACCCGAGTGACAGACGCTGAACGCGCCCTCAGAGAAGCCGAGGAGACAGAAAGAACATTCTACGAGCGCAACCGTTCGTGGCAACAATCTCCCCAACTTATGTTCGAAGAAGGTCGGCTGCGCCGGCAGGTGGAAATTCGGCAAGAGGTGTACCTAACCCTGACGCGGGAGTATGAAACAGCACGCATACAGGAGGTAAATGACACTCCTGTCATCACAGTCATCGATGCTGCCGTGCCCCCGAAAGAAAAATCCAAGCCGAAGCGCATTGTTCTCGCCTCTCTCGCCTTCTTCGTGGGCGGAATGATCAGCTTCATATTGACATTCTTTGCGGCCTACATGGACAGCGCACGCCGCCGGCGTGAAGAGAGCTACCTGCGGTTCGCCGATCTTCTGGGTCAGTTCAAGCGCGACATCCGCACGGCCTTGGGCTCGCCGTTCCGCAGGAGGCCGGCTCGATGACGTCCGGCAAGCGCCCGACCGCGGCGTTTCGGCAGCCCGGTGAGAAGGGGCAGGAGCAGGTCATCGGTAGCAGTGCTCCCGAATCCCCCGTGTCTCGTAGTGCTAACCCTCTGGGGACCGGGGCTCTGTTTCTCAAGGGCACAGCTGTCTTCGCGTCGGGCACCGCGCTGACCCTGATCCTGGGGGCCGCGCGCGACTTCTGGCTCGCGCGCACCCTTGGGGCCGGGGCGCTGGCCGATCTGATCCTTCTCGCGACAGGGCTACCGGTCGCCGTCGCTACTTCTTGCACCGCGACGCTCGACTCTGTCCTCCTGCCGAGCCTGACAAAGGCAACAGCGCCACGGGCACGGGTCACTCTGGCTCGTGTGGAGCGGGGTCTGACGTGGCTCATGCTCTGCTGCTCTCCAGTCCTGCTCGCAGTCCTGCTCCGTCCTGCACTGCGCGCAGCCAGCAGTGCCGGACTGTGGAACGTGGGTGCCGTGCTCGCCACGAGCGTGGGGCTGTTCGTCGCGGTCGGTCTGCTGACGTTCCGGCAACGGTGCAGACTGGGCCGGGCGCTGCGCTTCTTCGCGGCAGGCGCGGTTCCGGGAGTGATCACGATCGGCACAATCGCTGGAGTGGCGTTCATGACGCTGCTAGGCGCGCCGTGGTGGCCCGTTGTAGGCGCGCTGCTAGGGGCGATTGCCGCGGTGAAGGTAAGCGGATTAGGAGCGGACCTACCGTGGGCGCGCAGCCGGGCGGGAAGCGGCGGCGCCCGTCGCTCGTTCCGCACAGCGTGGTTGTACGTCTGGCAATCGATGCCGGTGAGTCTAGGCGCCATCCTTTTTGCTCTAGCGAATACACTCACACGGGTAGCCGCAAGCATGGGTCCGGTGGGAGCGGTTGCCTCTCTAGAGTACGCGACGCGGGCGTTCAACATTCCGTCGACGCTGCTGACCACTTCTGCGGCTGCAGTGTTCCTCCCGCTGCGCGTAATGGAAGTTAGGTCGGCGCGCAACTCGGACCTCTCGAAGCACGCCTGGTGGAGCGCGCTAATCATGACGCCCCTGGCCGGCGCGCTTGCCGCTTGTGGACCAGCGATCGCTCGGATCCTGTTGGGACTGGGGAATGATGAGACCGCGGCTAGGGCCATTACGCTGAACACGGTCGGCCTCGCGGCCGGTCTCCCTTCCATGTTCCTTGCCAACCTTCGCCTGCGGTCCGAACAAGCCGTCAGATCGTATAGGACTCCGTTCATGGGGGGGCTGGCTTTCCTCTTCGCGGCTGCAGGACTAGCAGCGGTTCTTGCGATGAGGGGGGACTGGGCTCTCCTCGGCTTCGCTCACACGGCCGGGCTCGCCAGCCTGTGTGCCGTAATCGCTGCCGCGGGGAAAAACGGCGTGCCGTCCGTTCGAGCTCACGTGATCTTCGCTTCCGTCATGGGCGCCGGCCTAGTCGCCTCGCTCACCGGGGCGATACTTGTGGGGGTCCTCGGGTCCAAGCTCCTGGTGGTTTCCGCAGGCGTGGTCGTGAGTGGCTGGTTGATCGGCCTCGGTTGCGCTTGGCTCCTGCGCACGATACCGGCCTCGAAGGCCGATCGCGCTTGAACCTTTCCTTTCTTCACCAGATTGGACGCCTTCGGCTCGTAGACCGCGAGTCATACCTCGTCGATTGTGCTCGCGGGCGCGACGTTTTGCACATCGGCTGCGTGGACAGCGGCATGCTGGAGGAGCGGCTGCGAAGCGGCGAACTCTTGCACGGCAAGCTGGCATCTGTCGCTCATTCGCTAGTAGGTGTCGACACAGACCGCGTTGGAATACAGCGCCTACTCGACATGGGAATCAGGCCTTGCTTCGTTGGAGACGCAGAGAACCTTGCGGGAATCGCGGAACTTCGTGGCTGCACGTTTGAGGTGGTAATTGCGGGCGAGGTCATCGAGCACGTATCAAACCCCGGGCGGCTTCTGGCGTCCTGTGCATCGGTCCTGAAGCCGGGGGGCCAGCTCGTCATCACCACGCCTAACGCAGCACGACTTCACAACGTGGGATTCGCTCTGTTCGGTCTTGAGCTGGTTCACCCGGACCACGTCGCGTGGTTCAGTCCGACAACCCTCGCGGGCGCGCTGAGGCGAGAACATCTTCGCCCGGAAGCGGTGCTTGCTTATCAAGTCCGAGATTCCTGGCCACCACTTGCGGGCGGGCCGACCCTCAAATGGACAGCGAAACTCGGGTTCGTCCTGGCCCGCCGTATACTGGTGCGTCCGCTAGTCACGCTTGCCCCCGGCCTCGCGGATGGATTGATCGCTATAGCAACGAACGACGGAGAGGACTGGACGTCCCGTGAGTAGCCTTCCCAGAACCGGGACCACTATGCATCCTGTAAGGATATCGCGTGCCTAGGTGGATAGTCGCATACGGCTTCATGGCCTTGCTGATCATTACCACGTTCAGTCCGTGGCGGGGCCTCGCGCAGTTGCTGCCTTTCTTCGCTGCACCAGCAGTGCTCGTCCTATTTCCAACTAGTCTCCGCCAGCCCACTCGTTACGCGGTGATAGTGTCAGCAATGTTCGGGGTTTCCCTGTTGTCGGGCGTCTTCAACGCCACACCGGTTGTGAACTATGGTATGGGCTTAGTCACCTGGTTTGGCGGATTCGCAACACTCTTCCTAGCTTATGGACTAGGACACTATGTTGAACTGCGGCCGCTGGTGAAGCTGCTTCTTTGGGTCGCCCTCATCCAAGTTCCCATCGGCCTTCTGCAGGTTTTTGCCCACGTAGGCTTCGAGCTCGCCGACCCGTTCGAAGTTTACGGTGCCGCGGGTGACTATTTCGGCGGCACGCTGCTGCTGAGCGGCAAGAACTCGCACATCGTGGGTCTGAAGATTGCGATGAGCATGGTACTTGCCTGGCTGGCGCTCCGTCATGTGTACCGGTGGGGTCGACTGCGACAGGCGGCAGTGATCGTCCTACTGATCATTGGATGGGTGACCCCATCAGCGATTCACTCATTTGTTGCTTTCGTGGCTGCTTTGGTCGGCTTCAGCGCTCTCAGCGTCCGAAGGATCCGAACGCCACTACGCGCTGCCGCGCTAACCAGTGTGGCCGTCTTGTTTCTCGTCTATACCCAACCCGATGCAGTGCATTACGCAAAAAACCTGATCGGGCAGTCTTTGGTGATCACGAGCGCAACCCACGGGAAAGTGGCAGCGCTGCATCACACTCTTTATGATCTTCCTGGCGACGCGCCTGCCGCGCCCTTGATTGGCTTGGGACTGGGTAGGTACTCAAGCTTTGCGGCACTTCTCCTGACGGGCGAATTCTTGACTTCGACCCCATCGTTCTTGCCAGTATCGTACAGCCCGGAGACAGCTTCCTACATCCTCCCATACTGGAACCGGGCTCTCTTGGAATCAGACGTGTGGGCGCACGGGGTAGTGAACCAGCCGTTTTTCACGTACATGAGCCTGTACGGTGAGCTTGGCACGCTTGGACTAACCCTCTTTGCCTTATTCTGGGCCGTAGTGATAAGAGACCTGCTTCGGGCCCGAACGACGTTCGCTGACCCGTTGCAAGTCGCAATCGCGAATGCGCTCCTCCTGACAAGTCTCTTTCTCATCTGCTTGTTCTTCTTTGACAACTGGTTCGAGGATGCTCGCCTGACGGTTCCCTATTTCGCTCTTCTGGGCGTCGTTCTCAAGGCTCAGACTCGGTCAGTCATTCCCTCCGCTACCGCGAGCGCACTGACGCCGTCACCGTCACTTGGACCGTGATAGCCGGCGCTCGCCCGCTGTTGACAGTCGGATGCGCGTCCTACTGATCGGGCCCCTTCCTCCGCCGTACCACGGCGTCAGTGCAATGACCGAGATGACAGTCGAAAGTCTCCGCCATTCAGGGCAGCAACTATGGCACGTTGACACTGCAGACCGCCGCGGTATTGCTAACATTGGCAAGGTGGATCTGGGGAATGTGACACTTGGCATTCGCCATGCAGGCCGAGTGTGGCTTACCGCGTGGCGCACCCGCCCAGACGTGACTCTCATTCCAATCTCGCAGGTCACTTTGTCGTTCTTGAGAGACGTTTTTTGGATTCTCGGACCGATCCTCCTGAGGAGCCGACTGATCCTTCATCTGCACGGTTCGAACTTCCGAAGGTTCTGCGAGAGTGCGCCGTGGCCGCTGAACGCGTTGATGCGGCGGCTGGTGAGACGGGCGATTAGAGTGTTCGTGCTCACAGCGGGAGCAGCCGACCGGCTCAAAGACCTGACCGAGCACGACAGGATTCGAGTAATCTCGAATGCGGCGTTAGACCCGAATGGGTATCAATCCTCCCCTACTCCCCCCCGACGATCAGCCTTCCGATGCTTATACCTTGGAAGCCTCGCCGATTCGAAGGGGTATCTGGACGTTCTAGAGGCAGCGGCTCTCCTTCGATCCCACATACCGAACCTTGAGATGGTCTTGGCCGGTGAATGGTACGATAGCCGTGAGGAGGCGCAGTCGATCATCGATCGGGAGTCACTCGCGCGAACAGTGAGAGTTGTGGGAGTGGTGTCAGGTCCGGCCAAGGCACAAGTCCTGGCCGAGGCAGACGTGCTGGTTTTCCCCCCCCGAGCGCCTGAGGGGCAGCCCCTGGTTCTGCTTGAAGGCATGGCCGCAAGCCTGCCCATCGTCACCACCGCCAGCGGATACATTTCGGAGACAGTGATCGAGGGGGAGAACGCCCTCTTTGTTCCCCCGCACGACCCACGTGCCATCGCGGATGCTGTTAGGCGACTGTGGAGTGACCCCGGACTCCGGAAGCGGATGGGGGAGAGGTCCCGTGAGCTTTACCTCGAACGCTACACACCGGACGCGTTCCGGAGCCGGCTTGGGCAACTAATGTCGGAACTAGAGCTGGAACTGCGTTCCTCATGACAACGTGGCTTGACGACGTTCATGTCGCAGTGGCGCGGGGAGGCGCAGAGTATCCAGCGCAACCACCGTTCCACCCGAGCGACTCGTACCCCGAGTGCCCCTTCGGCGAGCGATCCCGCTCCGATAACCTGGCCTACGCAGCCGTCCGCCAAGCACTCCGGTTGCTGCACCTGGATGAACAGAACTACGGCACGAGGGCTTGGAACCCACTCAGCTTTCTCGTAACTCCCGGGGACACCGTCGTTCTCAAACCAAACCTGATCCGGGAGTGTCACGCGTTGCGCCCGGAGGAGTGGCAGCAGGTCATCACGCATGGCTCAGTCATCCGGGCCGTGCTCGATTACGTGTTCATTGCCGGCGGACCAACCACCCATGTTGTGATCGCGGACGGTCCGCAGACCGACTCGGACTTTCCCGCAATCTGCACACGAAACGGATTGGACGAGATCGTGAGCTTCTACCGAGATCGCGGCTTCGCCGTTAGCCTCTTGGACCTGCGTCGGGACCGGTGGTTCCAGAAGGGTGACGTCATTTATAAGCGAGTGCCGCTCCCGGGAGATCCGGCGGGCTACGTGACGGTTGATCTGGCGCATGCAAGCGAATTCGTGGACTACAGGTTGAATGGTCGGTTCTACGGGGCTGATTACGACATGGCGGACACTGCCTCCTTCCACACGAACGGCCGTCACGCATATGTCTTGTGCCGCACCGTCGCGGACGCCAATGTCGTGATCAATCTTCCGAAGCTAAAAACCCACAAGAAGACAGGTGTGACCCTCAGCCTGAAGAATGTCGTAGGGGTCAACGGATACAGGAACTGCCTGCCCCATCACACGAGAGGGACGCCCGCAGACGGCGGTGATGAATTCCCTGATTCGTCGCTCGCGCGCCGCGCACAGAGCCAGGCAATTACGACCTTCAAGCACGCTCTCCACATCGGCGGCGGGCGCGGCGGCGCCTGGGCGAGGGCGGCGAAGAGGATCGGACGTGTTCTGTTCGGAGACACTCACCACGTGGTCCGGTCGGGCAACTGGTATGGGAACGATACGACCTGGCGGATGGTCCTCGATCTGAATAAGGCACTCCTATACTTCGACGGTACAGGCGCAGCACGGCGACGTCCCCTCAACTACCTGACGCTCGTAGACGGCATAGTGGCCGGCGCGGGGGACGGGCCATTGGCACCCGACCCCGTACCGGCAGGCCTTGTGGTGGCCGGCTTCAATCCCGTCGCCGTCGATACCGTCTGCACCACTTTGATGGGCTTCGACTATCAGCGACTTCCGCTCTTGGCGCGCGGTTGGCAGACTCGCGAGCTGCCACTCGCGAAATTCAAGGCCGAGGCCGTCGTGTGCGAGTCGACGGCGTCTGAGTGGACGGGGTCCTTCTCTAAGCTCCTTGGCGCCCCCCACTTGGGATTTCGAGCCCACTTCGGGTGGGTCGGTCGCATCGAGCGAGAGTCCCACTGGACCGCGTCGCACTCTTCAATCTGACGAAGTGATCTACGACAGCCCCTTCATCGAGCGCCTTTATAAGCGCCTCCCCGTCGCCCTTCAACACGCGACCGTATCCACGTACGGGCTGCTGAGACGACTGGAACGACTTACACCGACGTACCGGCGTTATGTGGGAGAATTGGAGGCCACGGAGCGGCTGCCGCTGGAACAGCTCGAGACGTTGCAAGCAGACCGGCTTCAACGGCTGATTCATCACGCCTACGAGAACGTGCCGTACTATCGGCGGGTCCTCGACGAGCGCCGACTCAAGCCCAGCGACATCCGGACTCCCGATGACCTCTACAAGCTCCCCGTGCTCACGAAGCAGCACGTTCGCCGCTACGGCGATGAGCTCCGCGCGCGTAACGTGTCGGCGTCCCGGACCACAATCGGCCGCACCGGAGGCACTACCGGAATCCCCCTCCATTTCCTACTCGACAAGACACGGGTTGTTCTAGACCACGCTCTCGTGCACCGCCATTGGTCGTGGGCGGGCTGGCGCCCCGGAACCTGGGTCGTGTTGCTCCGCGGATTCACACTCGTCGACCCCCGGCGGGACCGGAAAGTGCCGTGGCGGCGTGATTGGATCGACAGACGCATCTACTTGTCGGGATTTCACCTGTCGGTGGACACGATGCCTCGGTACCTGGCACTGTTGCTTCAGTGGCAACCACCGTTCATCGCCGCCTACCCATCAAACCTGTTTGCGCTTGCGCGCTATATGGAGCGAGAAGGGATCCGATTCTCGACGCGAGCAGTGTTTACCGGTTCTGAGGTACTCACTCCCACCGAGCGAGCGGTCATCGAACGCCAGTTCGAGTGTCGCGTCTGGGACCGGTATGGAACCGGCGAGCGCCTCGTGGTTGCGCAGCAATGCGAGCATGGCAGTTACCATCAGAATATCGAGTTCGGCATCCTTCAGGTCGACCGCCCACGTGGAGAGCCGGCAGGGCGAGGTGTTCGGGGTGAGCTCGTACAGACTGGCCTCAGCAACTACTCGATGCCACTGATCCGGTACGCGAGCGAAGACGTAGGCGGTCTAGCCGACGGACCTTGCCCGTGCGGCCGCACACTACCCCTTATGGGCCCTGTGGACGGCCGCAAGGACGACGTGATCGTGACGACCGACGGGCGCATGATGCCTCGTGCCGGCCTCGATCAGATCCACGAGTTCGTGGAGAACATGGAGAGATGCCAAATCGTGCAGCCACGCATAGGTGAGCTGATAGTGCGCGTTCTGCCACGAGACGGGTTCAACGACGCGGACGTCGCGGAGCTCACTCGCCAGCTTCAGAAGCGAATGGGCGACGACACGAAAATCCATGTGGAGATCGTCTCGGACCTTGCCCTGACGGCAACGGGCAAGGATCGCTTCATCGTCTCAAGTGTTGACCTCGAAACGCTGACCGGTCTTCGGCTGCAGCCTCGCCCTAGCGGAGTCGAGAGCCCACTCGAGCTCGGCTAGGGCTCGGAACATCCACGCCTGTCCCCACCTGGCGTAGACGATCCGGTTGCGATAGAACCGCCTCCGCTGATAAGCGTATACGCCTTCTTCCAAACGGAGGAGCTGTCGCGCCTTGGAGGCAATGACCTCGGCCCGAGCTAGGGCCTCTGGATCCAAGTCCAGACATCCCAAGACGGTGAGAATGGCCTGCGCTACCGCATGGATGTCGACTGGGTACGCATGATCCGCGTAATACAAAGGACGACCACGGGCGTCTAGAAGGTGCGAGCGAAAATATTCATATCCAGCCCGGCGAGCCGCTCTGACCGCATCGTCCTTCAAACCCGCGGCAAGAACACCCAGGGCACCAAGATTGAAGCCGGTGTGGAAGCCGTCGATCCACTGTTGACGAGACCCTTCGCCATACGGCCAAGATCCATCGGGGCGCTGAGCGGCGATTGTGAACTGGGCCGCTGCCCGCGCTAGGTCTGTTCCTTCGCGCTCATCGGTCCGCTGGGCAAGCCGAAGCAGCGTCGCGGCGACCATCAGGTTGACGTTGTGGATGCACGAAGTGTCGAGCGGCGTGTAGCTGAAGCAAATGCCGCTGCGAGCCCCCGTGCGGCGCAGCTCCGCCACCCAGAACGGGAACGTACCCTCGGCGAGCCTGCTGGCGTCCACATCCCCCGTGGCCTCCGACCAATCCAGCAAGCCGGCGACTACGAAGGCCGAGCACACTGCGTTCGGCGTTCCCCGTGGAGCAAAGAAAGCGCGGCTCTGCCATGCAAACGGGTATCCCCATCCGGCAGACTCCCGACTTCTCGCCTTCGAAAGCCAAGCGACCAACGGGCCACCAATTTGTGTCTCGGCAACTCCTCGAGAGGCCGCCCGCCGAGCGAGGCCCGAGAGCACTAGGCCGATACCCTTCGGGTTCCGCATTGGGGGGATCCCCAACATGGCACGGAGATTGATCGGCAGCCTCCTGTGGAACTGCGTCCATGCGATCCTGGCGGCACGACTCCGAAAGAAGGGACTATGTGCAAAAGCAGGACATTCTAGCGCGTCGAATGGGTCAAACCCGGCGTAGTCGCGTGTCGCTAACCAGTGGAGCAGCGCATCGCCTTCACGCCCGTGGGGGTTACCAGCCAGTGGAGCGGGTCTCAACGTGGTAGGGACACGGGCTCGCCGCCCGCGAGCGCCGAATCCCGGGCTGCGAGCGTTGCAGCAGTTGACATGAGCAGATCGTTCAGGGAGACCGGCATGGCGAGGCCACCTCCTACCGCGGCCACGAAGCCAGCGATTTCCTCCGCGTGCCCCTTTTGCGCCTTAGCACGATAGGTTCGGCGCCGGCCATCGCGGAAGACGATCGTTGAGTCAAAGTTGTCGATGATGGCTGACCACCCATCGCAGAACAGCTCAACGCGCTCTTTACCCAGCCGGGTATCACCCTTGGACGCATAGACGACGCAGGCGATGGAGCCGTCGGGGAAGTCCATCGTCACGACGAAATTCTCCCATAGGCCCGCGTCCGCATCGGGCGTACCTACTGAGGTAGCTCTAATTGCCCGCGGCTGGGCACTGAGGAGCGCTGTGCATAGGTCGATGAAGTGACAGGCCTCCCCGACGAGACGCCCTCCTCCCACGTCCGGATCATGAACCCAGGACTCTCGTGGTATCGTTCCGCCATTCACGCGAATGCTAACGACTGCTGCTCCCTGTCGAGCGCTAAGCAGCGCCTGCACGATCTTGACGTGAGGGGAGAAGCGCCGGTTGAAGCCCACGAGCAGTGGCGCGTCCGGTGAGATGGCAGCCAGGAGCGCGTCCCGCTGAGCCCAGTTGATCGCTAGCGGCTTCTCGACGAAGACAGGCTTTCCAGCGTTCAGCGCATCGATGACGAGCGGTGTGTGCATGTCGTGCGTCGTGGCTATCACGACTGCGTCGACCTCCGGATCCTCGATGAGATCTTGCGCGGTGTTCGCGGTACGGACGAATCCATACTTGCGGAACGCATCATAAGCACTTAAGCCAGACGCAGAGGCGACGCTGACGAACCGCACGTTACCGACCCGCCTTAGCGTTGGGATGAGAACGTTCGACGCGAAACTTCCGGCTCCAATGAGACCGATGCCGATCCGATCGCTCGGGGCCTGAACGTGTCTCACTCGTGGAGATCCAGCCGCCATCACATTGCTGGTGACCGGTTCACGGGACACGTCGGCTGGATATTCGAGAATCACGCCGATTGGACCTCCTCTGTCTTGGAGCAGGAGTTGGTACGCCTCATCAGCCTCCGCTATCGGGTAGCGATGTGAAACGAGATCTCGCACCCGAAGTCGTTTCGAGGCCAGAAGCCCGACCACCGCGCTGAGATTGCGCCCCTCCGTCCACCGCACGTAGGGAGTGGGATAATCGACGCCCTTCTCTTCATACTGTCGGTCATAGCGCCCGGGGCCGTACGATCGCGAGACGGTCAGAGAAAGCTCCTTGCGGTAGAAGAGCTCCCTCGGGACATCGAGCTGCACCGCGCCCACGGCGACGATCCTGGCCCGGTCGCGCGAAACCTCGCCGGCCAGCCGGATTGGCCTAGACGACGGCGAGGCCGCGGTCACAATCACCGCGTCCGCGCCTGCTCCCCCGGTGAGGTGGTGCACCAACTCCCCGAACTGCTCGGCGGTGGCTCCCGGCACGCCCGTCCGCCGCGCTAGTTCAATCCGCTCCTCGTACAGGTCACACCCGATCACGGAGCAGCCACCTGCGATCGCCAGCCGTAGAGCCAGCTGACCGATCAGACCAAGCCCGATGACGGCGACAACGTCCCCCACGCCAGCCTCGCTGAGCCGTAGCGCGTGTAGAGGGATCGATGCGATCGTCGCGAACGCTGCCTCATCATATTCCACGTCGTCCGGGATTCTCACAGTCAAGTTCTCAGGCACCCATAGTACCTCGGCGTGGTTTGCATACCCTGTCCCTCCGACTGCGACTCGATCACCGACGCGGAGGCTCGAAACGCCGGCCCCGACGGCGCACACAGTCCCCGATGCGCTGTAACCCAGCGGTGTCAAACGATCCAACCGGTGCAGCACGCGTCGGTAAGCCGCCCAGATCCCCTCGCGGCGGGCCGTCTCTAGGACGAGCCGAACAGCGTCCGGTCGCTCTCGCGCTTTCGCGAGGAGACTGCTTCGGGCGAGCTGGAGTTTCCCCCGCTCCGTACCAGGACTGAGGAGGGACGCGCGGGTCCGAACGAGAACGCCCCCAGGCCGGAGTGCAGGGGTGGGAACATCGTATACGCCGATCGTCCCCGTCCGGTAATTCTGAGCAACCTGAAGCACTGTGCTTCACCTCGCGATGAACCCGATGTCTGTTCCAATCACACCTTAGGCACCCCTCATCGACGGCGCACTTTCGCGCTCCAAAGCTCTCTCGCAAGCAACTCGATGAACTGAATATCGTCGATGAAGTACCGCTTCCACATGCGGCGCGGCTCCTGGAGAAATCGCCAGAACCACTCCAGCCCCAGTCGCCGCAATAGCTGGGGAGCGCGACGCGTGAGTCCCGCGACTACATCAAACGCACCCCCTACACCCATCACAAAGGGCACCGCCAACTCTCTGAGGTGTCGCTCGATAAAGTGCTCCTTCTCAGGAGACCCCAGTGCAACGAAAAGGATGTCAGGGCCGGCATGACGCACGTCCTGCACCACATCCGTCTCACGCGCCCGGTCCCAGTAGCCATCTCGCCACCCAGCGACCCGGAGCGCGGGGTGAACGGTCTGATAGTACTGCACGACGGAGGTGACAGCCGCAGCCTCGCCACCCAAGAAGAACACCTTCCAACCGCGGGCGGCCGAACGCGCGACGAGCGCTTCCATCAAGTCGATACCTGCTACACGTTCCTTGATCGGCGCCCCCATTGCTCGCGACGCCCACACCAGGGGTTGCCCGTCGACATTGATGATGTCGCACCCCTCGACAATCCGGCGCAAGGTCGGATCCCTGTGCACTTTAACCAGTTTATCCACGTTCATCGCGACGTGACGGTGCGGTCTTCGTGAACGAACGAGAACTTCGACTCGGTCCAGGGTCTCCGCGAGGGAGAGGTTATCCACCGGCACACCGAACAGACGCTGCCGCACTAGGTGCCTCGCTTCAAGTGGCAGAATCTACTCCCGAACTTGCAAACCTCATTCCCAGCCTCGGGAGACAAGGCCCGTCGGTCAATGCCCACCTTTTGCTCCTCCGTCGCTATCTCCGAATCGAGTTCCTCGGCTTCCGACGCCACAACCGCGTGGCAACCGGGCGGTCGCTTGAGCGTTACAGGATTCGATAGGCTTCTCCACAACGAGCGGACTAGCTCCACGCGCGGAGAACCTCATCACCCGCACGACGTCGGGCGCTTCGAGAGGGGCCACCACCACCGTTTCATGGCCATCTGTCCAACCGTGCTCGCTCGCGCTATCCATCGCCGCGACAAGGCCCAGAGGCACCGTATAGTCGCCCCCCGGATAGAAGCTAAGAGCTCGCGTCAGCCGCCCGTAGTCAAATCCGAGAGCCCGTTCCCCGGATGCGCTCGATGGCAAGGCCACGCTCGCCGAGCCACGAAGATCGAGACGCTGGCGCGGGGCGACTGCCCCTCCCTCAGATACTCCACGAATGGCATGGCGCACGATCGACGGCACATCATAGAGGGATGTTAGGCCGACCGAGTCCACTCTGAGCGGAGTCTCGGTTCTCAGCGGCTCTAACACCAGCATCGAGACTGCCGTGGAGGACGGGTCGAGTGCCATTCCGTGACGACCGCTCGTAACGTCCCGGCCCCCTAGGAGTGGAGCGAACGTCTCTCCATGATCGGGAAAGACAACCACAATCGAATTGGACCGCTGACCGGAGCGCCAGAGTTCGACGATCAGGTCGGCCACTTGGCGCACCGTGGTCATCCAACGAGCAGCGTAGAGGGTCTCGTGGCTTGGGAGCGACGCCCCACCAAACCGCGCGCGACGTTCTGCATCGGCCTCCGTGAACACAGAGTTAAACCCCACAGGCCGAACCAACAGTGTGCGTCCCAAACCGAGCTCAAGCGGTCCGAGGTTAACGGGATAGTGCAAGACATTTGTGTGCGCTGCGACAAACAAGGGCTGCCGCTTGCCAAGCGCGGTTTTCGAAAAGGCACGCCCCCAGAGGCGCCAGGGCGTGCTGGCGCCAAATGCTGTCGCCATGCCGACTCCGAACCACCGACCGACCAGTAAGTCGGGAATCGGCAGCCCCTGCCGGAGCGTCGATGAGAGGCTGAACTCCCAACCGCGCGCCTCGGTCGCCACGTCGTCGAACCAGAGACCGTCAAAGAAGCTCGTCCCGGCATTGTCGCTTAGAAACAGTGTCCGATACCCGTGGTTCCTTAGTTCCAATGGCAGAGCGTCCGGGAAGGCGTGTTCGACATCGCCTACCCGTCGTGAACTGACCATCTGCGTCTCGCCCAAGTGGGTCGGGTCCCGGCCACTCAGGACTCCGAGCCACGTCACCCGAGTCAGCGGCGTCTGCGAAAACACATTCCGATAGTAGACTCCGCCTTGAACGCTTTCGGGCGCTCTTTGTTCGGCTAAACTGACCGCCGAGTCGAGGCCCGCCCTGCCCAGCGCATCGACACCGAGGAGGAACACGTCAGGCTGCGACGCGGATGTAGGCCGAGAGAGGCGAACCTTGGGTGGCGGCAAGAACATGGCAACTGACCAGAGCGCGGCGCCAAGGCAGAATCTCGTTAAGACAAGCGTAGCCCAGCGAGCCGCTACAAGGCCCACCACAAGCGCGGATAACACGAGGAGCCAGATCGGCCGGTCTCTCAGCACTGGAACTACCCTAAACGCCGCAGGCGCGGCCAGAGCGCTGAGCCCGGCGAGTGTCGCCCAACCGGCAACGAGCGCCACCATGAACCTCGATGTAGTGCTGGGTACGGCGTCAATCCTCCGTGCTGGACCAGAAAGCGCCACCCAAAGGCCGACTACCGACCCGATAGTGGCATAGGCAAGGACCAGCTTCCCCGCTTCCATGATGGCATACCGGAGCACCACGCCATGGCTCCACATCGGAAAGAAGTAGTTCGCGGGGTTGCGAGTCTGGATAAACCATGCAGCGAGCGCAACGATTGCAACGCCAGCACCGACAGCTGCCCCGAGACCAAGGCGGGCGTCGTGCAGAGTCTTAGCGATCTTTCGGGCCGCTCGAGTCGCCACACCCGTTGCAACCACCACCCCGTGGGGAGCAGCGTCAATGAGTCGTCCAGCTGGCGCCTGCGGACGCGGGTTTGCGTTCATGCTCGCCCCCATCACTCGAACCTGGCACCGTTGCATAAGACGTCAGCGATGCGCTCCGCCGCCTTACCATCCCACCGTTCGATCGACCTTGGACGGATGCCATGAGCCAGGGCCTCATCGACCATGTCGAGCAACGCGGCTCTTTCGGGGGGTGAAAGCCGGTTCGTGCCGTGCGTGACAGTGATAGGGCGCTCGGTATTCGGGCGTACGGTCACGCAGGGGACGCCTAGGTAACTGGTCTCTTCCTGTAGGCCGCCCGAATCCGTTATCACGATGGAAGCGTGACGCACCAGGCTTAGCATCTCGAGGTAGGAAACCGGGGGAAGAAGTCTCAGGCAGCCATTGGTGGACACCCTATCGAGCCGAGCACGAGTCCGCGGATGAACCGGAAACAGCACAGGCATGTGGCGGCCGAGCTCCACGAAGGTCTCGAGCAACTCTCGCAGGACCGGTTCACTGTCGACGTTTGCTGGACGGTGAAGCGTCACGACGGCGTAGGGTTGATCAGCCACCCCGTGCCGCGCTGGTGCGTGCAATCGATCTGCCGCTGCCGTGCTCCAGATCAAAGAGTCGATCATCACGTTCCCAACCATGTGAACGCGCTCGGCAGAGACTCCCTCCAGGTGCAGGTGATGCACCGCGTCGCGTGAAGGAGCGAAGAGGAGACGAGCCAGCCGGTCTGTCACGACGCGATTGATCTCCTCGGGCATGGTCCAGTCACCGCTGCGCAATCGGCGCGAAGCTGAAGGCAGAGCGGCTCAAACCGCTGCATGACTCCCGCCGTCTGCCACGCATGAGTCCCCGAACCCACGTCGAGATTGAAGTGTGGCGTCGGCAGGGTAAGGTCCTTGAAGAAGGAGTCTGACATCTCCGGGTCATAGTGCTGTCCAGTGTGGACGACGACATGCGTCACATTTCGTCGGAGCGCTAGTGCACGGGCGACCGGAGCCAGCTTGATGAAATTCGGCCGCGTCCCGACGACCGAGAGAACTTTGGGGGACGGGACGGAGACGGATAGGCCGCGCCTTGAGGCCACCTTCTAATGGGCGCCGCGCATCCTCACCACAGCTGGCACCGTCGCGAAGAGGATGCGGATGTCAGAAGACAGACTCCACCGACGAACGTAATCCGTTTCGATTCGCACCACGTCCTCGAAGTTGACGATCTCGTTACGGCCGCTAACCTGCCACGGCCCCGTCATCCCCGGCTTCACGTCGAACCGCGCGTAGTGATGAGCCTCATACAAGGCAACCTCTGAAGGAAGGGGCGGCCGCGGGCCCACCAGCGACATCTCACCCCGCAGCACGTTCACCAGCTGCGGCAACTCGTCGAGACTCGTGCCCCGCAACCAACGCCCCAGGCGCGTCGTCCGAGGATCGCTCGACAGTTTGAACAGCCGCGCATCCCGGTACAGGCTCTGCGACAGTAGCTCGTCGCGATGCCGCTCGGCCCCGTCCACCATCGTCCGGAACTTGATGATCCGAAACCACCGGCCGCCGCGGCCCACGCGCTCCTGCGTGAAGAACGCCGGTCCGGGAGACTCGAGCTTTACGAGCGCTGCGACCACCGCAAACACAGGACTAAGAACCACGAGGCCGACAACCGAGCCCACCAGATCCACGACTCGCTTCACCGCCATCTGCCACCCCTTGAGACTCGGCGCCGTCAGCTCCACCAGCGGCTGGCCGCGGCGCCACACCGTCGTGGGATGCACCCCGGCAATCTTCACGGATCGCGGAACGGAGAGCACCTGACAGCCGCCCGCCAGCGCGGTATCCACGAGTTCGTGGAACTGCTTGTCGCTCAGGTACCCGCACACCACGACGACGTGCGCGCCTGACGCCGCAAGCAACATGGAGAAATCACCGATGTGGCCGAGTGCCCCCGGCGTCGGCGGTCGGCGACTGTCCACGAACCCGATGGGGCGATACTCGGCGCCCGACGTGAATGCCGGGCTCTCCATCGCGCTCAAGCACTCCGCGCCCGGACCCGCGAATATCGTGTCCAACCGGTCGCGCGCCGGCGGCCGGATCCACGCCACCAGCCGATCCACGGTCGTCCGCTCGCCCAGGAGCCCCGCCCACACCAGCACCACGGTCAGCGCGTACTGCACCAGCACCGGCTCGAGCCCCCGCGTCCAAATCGTCATCCACAGGGGCAGCGCGGTCGCGAGCGCGCACGCGAAGAACAGCCGCCGTGGGTCACGCCGCCGGTCGCCCGGGCCGTAGCTGCCCGTGATGACCAGTCCCACGAACAGCGCGACCGCGTACTGCCAGCCGTTGAGAATCCCCGAGGGCAGGACCGCCCGCACGTCGCCTGCGAGGCCGTACCCCAGCACGGCGCCGTCCCGCACCGCCCGCAGCACCACGCGCATCACGTAGAACGACGCCAGGTCGGCGACGACCAGCGCGGCGAAACGGCGCACCGCGCGCAGCAGGTGACGGCGGATGTTCGTGGACGCCCGCTGCTGCAGGCCGAGTCGCACGCGCGCGGGGGTGTCGCGCGCCAGCAGCGCCAGCTCGTCCGCCGCAAGGGGGGCGGCGGGAGCAACGAGCGGCGGCCGCAGATGCGGCGCCGACGCGTTGCTGACCTTGCGAGGCACGGATTCCACGACGATGCAGTCTCCCGGGCGTGAAGGAGCGGCAGGGCCGGATGCGCAGTGCAAATGTCCCTAGGGGCTGCGACAGAAAGCTCGGACGAGCGGGCGCTGCTGGTCGGACCTGCGTGGCCACCGAACAGCCAATCGCTGCCCGCTCAAGGGCTTGCGGCAGCGACCGAAGGAAGCGGTGAATATATCCGCGCCTGCCCGACCCGCTAGAGTGCCGCAAGACGGTATCGTCCGGCGGCACCTTGCAGGACGCCGCGGCTCGCGGCACGTTAGCAGGCCGTCAGGAGCCGCGCATGGGGTAGACAGCGTCACTCTCACGTCGGTTGTCGCGCCGGCCCGGGACCAGGTGTCCTGCGACCTCGCCGGCGAAGCCGCGATCCTCCACCTGGGCTCCGGCATCTACTACGGCCTAAACCCGGTCGGCGCGCGGATCTGGGCGCTGCTGCAGCAACCGATCCGCGTCGATCACCTCCGCGACACGCTCCTGGCCGAATACGACGTCGCGCCCGAACGCCTGGAGCGCGACCTGACCGGACTGCTGGGGCAGCTCGCCGCTGAGCGGCTGATCGAAGTCCATGCTGCGGACGCTGCGTAGATTCCTCGCCCTCGCGCCAGCCGAGCGGTGGCTGGTGCTGGAAGCAGTCGTCGTGCTGGCGCTGGTGACAGTCGCGCTTCGGGTCTGGTCGTTCGCGACGGCACGGCGGTTCGCCCGGTGGCTCGCGGCGAGCCGCCGCTCAACCGCGCAGCTCAGCGTCGAGCGCCTCGCTTGGGCGCTCGCGGCAGCAGCCCGACGGCTGCCCGGCGGGAGGAACTGCTTGGCCGAGGCGCTGGCTGGACTGGTGTTGTTGCGCCGCAGCGGGCGACCGGCGAGGCTGCGAATCGGGGTCGCGCGCCAAGTCTCAGGCTCGTTTGTGGCACACGCGTGGGTGGAGTGCGACGGGTTCCCGGTGGTAGGGGCGGGGGGGGCGCCGGCGCTCACTCCTCTGCCGGCGTTGGAGGAAAATTGACAGACGCGCAGCGCTCACGCACCTACGAGCTATACGGGTTGAGGATGCGCTCGGAGATCCCGCTCGCCGCCCGAGCGAGTCTGGCCGCCGAAGCGGACGTCGAGATCCGCGCTGGCGAGACGCTCACCGGATCCCCCGATCCGCCCATCGGCCGTATCGTCGCGCAGCTCGTCCTGGGCGTTCGAAGCGGCTACACACACGTCGAAACGCCGAGCGGCGACTTCTTGCTCCGGTACGAGGACGTGTGCGATGTGGCGCTCCAGGCGAACCGCCGCGTCATGTGCGTGCGTCTCGCGCGCGGCGCCGATCCACGGATGCTCCCGCTCATTCTCGCTGGAAACGCCGTCGCCTTCCTGCTCACCGTTGCGGGCGAGTGCCCGCTGCACGCCAGTGCCGTGGCAGTCGACGGATCTGCGGTCGCGTTCGCGGCCGGAGCCGGCTGCGGGAAGTCGACGCTCGCGGCGTTGCTCTGCGCGAGTGGCGCGACCTTCGTGACGGACGACCTGCTGCGGTTCCAGGAGATTGATGGTGAATTTCGCTGCTTGGCGGGGCCGCCACAGGTGCGGCTGAGGCCAAACGCCGCTGCGCTGGTCGCGTCTCTCAGCGCCAGCGCCGTCGAGCGGACCGTCGACGCCAGGATTGCGGTGCGGCTTCGCGCCCCTCCGCTCGGCACCCAGCCCGCACTCGTGGCCATCGTCATTCCCCGACCGGACCGTGTTCAGAGGACGCTCTCGGTCGAGCGGCTGAGCCCGCCGCAGGCGCTGCTCGCGCTGCTGCGGTCTCCGCGGGTTACCGGCTTGCAGGACGAGGAACTGCGCCGCCGGCAGTTCGACGGCCTAGCTCGCGTTGCACGAGTGGTTCCGGTATTCGAGGCGCGGGTTCCCTGGGGACCGCCCTTCGCGCCGGAGCTGGCCGCCACGCTGTGCGAGGCCGTGGGTCTCGACCGCACGCACGCGAGGATCGCCGTGTGAGCCTACCACCGCTCGCGAACCTGCTCGCGCTGCACGACCCCGACCCGCTTGCGCTCGAGCGCGTGGCGGCGGATATCGCGTCCGGCGGGGAGTTTGACGAGGTGTGGCGGCCCGCGCCTGCCTGGATCGCTGCGATTGCACCACTTCCCGGGGGCGACGTCGACGGCGAGGCGACCCGACGGCGCGGGTTGGCGTTCGCGGAGGGCCGGTTCGCCGTCGGGCCGGCGGAGCGGGCCGCTTCCATGGTCGATTCCCGGCCGGAGGGCCTCGCCGCCCTCTCCGGAGATTTCGGATTCATCCGCTTCCATCCCGACGGGGCCGCCACCGTGGTCCGCTCATGCGGGGGCCTGGTGCCCTTCTACCTGTGGCAGGCGGGGCGGCGCGCATGCGTCGCGACGCGGCTGACCGACCTCGTACATCATCTGCCGGACGAGCCGCGCCTCGACCCGCTCATCAACGCGGTGTGGACGACCGGCCACGGCGTGTTTCCCGACCACAGGACGTTCATCGCAGGCGTGAGCATCCTCGGCCGCGGTTGCTTCGCCCGCCTCGACCCACCCGACGCTCCACGCGTGCGCCAGTACTGGGATCCGCGCCCGTCGCGCCTTGAGCGCCCGACGCCCCAGCGCACCACGGAGCACGCCGAGCGGCTGCGTGCACTCCTCATCGAAAACCTGGCGCGAGACCTCGACCCTCAGGACGGCAACCTGCTCACGTTGAGCGGTGGCGTGGATTCCTCATCCCTCGCGGCGCTCGCTACGAGGGTTGTGGGCCGCCCCATCTGGACCTGGAGCCTGGCGCCCGAACCAGAGGAACTGTTCCGTCACGAGATGGGCTACATCCGGCCGCTCCGCGAGCACTGCGGCGTCGCGCGTAGCTGGGTCGTACGCTTCAGCGCTGCGACCCGGCTCGGGCTGCTACGGTCAGCTCCGCGCCTCGCGTTTCACATCGTGCACCCGGCCCTGTGTGCGCTGCCCGGGATCCTGCGCGAAGCGCCCGTGCGGGTGCTGTTCGGGGGTGAGTTCGCGGACGAGGTGTGCGGCTCGGCCTTCACGCTGCCCGACTGGGCGGCCGCCACCTCGCTCGCGGCCCTGATCCGCGGACTCGGCCGGCTGCCCTTTGGCCGGCGGGACGTGCTGCGGTGGGTGAAGCACTATCTCCAACGCCTCACGCAGCGCCCTGGCCTTCCTTTCCCGGCCGACCTCCCGGCGTTCGTGCTGCCGGAGCTCCGGATCGAATATCGCGACTGGCTGGAGCGGCGGCGGCGCGACGCGGCCCGCGACGACCGGCCCCACGGCTATCTCGCGCTGCGAGCCGAAGCGGATGGGTTTGTGGCGATGAACTGGGAGGCCGCCAGCACCCTCGGCGTCCGGCGCTCCTTCCCCTTCTTCAATCGCGAGGTGCTCGAACTGGCATTCCAGTGCCACCCGGCGGAGCTCGTGGGGCCCGGGCCGAAGAAACTGCTGCGCACGGCCCTGAGGCATGACGTTCCTGCCGTGAACCTCGGGCGTGCCGATAGAGGGCGATTGGGCTCCGATTTCATGGGCGCGCAGCACGCGTGTGCCCACGCGCTCCCCGAAGGTTTGCGCCCGATTGTGCGAGCCGAATGGTTTCGCCCGTTCCGAAGCCTCGAACATGGAGAAGCCCACGGGCTTGAACAGCTGGAGTTGTTCGTTTCATCGCTCGCGCTGCACCGGCACCGGGGTGCGGCATCACTTCTCTCGAACGCGAGGAGCCATGTATGAGTGGGGAACACAAACCATCGCCAGATCCGAAGGATCTCCCCAAGCTGGAGCGACTCGGGCCGGTGGAAGAGCTCACGCAACTCGCTCCCACGCTTCCAGGCGTTGACACGATGATCGTCCTGGGCACTCAGTGACCGCAGAAGCCGTCGTCCGCCGGAACCTGCGCCTAACGCAGGAGCTGCTCGCCGTACAGGGTCAACTGGAGACGGCCGGTATTTTCGCCGTGCCTTTCAAAGGGCCCATGTTGGCGGTGCAACTGTACGGCAACCTGGCGCTCCGGCAGTACCACGACCTCGACTTCCTGATCCGGCCGGGCGACATCGGGCGGGCGGCTGAAGTCCTCATCGGCCGCGGATACCGGCCACCGGCGCTCCTCACCACGCCCTGCGGCGCCCGCCTTCTTGAGACCCAGCGCCACTACCGCTTCACCCGCGATGACGGCGTGATCGTCGAGGTGCACTGGGACCTCGCGCCCAGCCACTTCCCCTTCCCCATCGACCCCGACCGCGTTCGGTCACGGGTCGAGTTCCTACCGCTCGGCGGCCGGCTCGTGCCAACGGTCGCGCGCGACGACCAGCTGCTGCTCCTCTGCGCCCACGGCGCGAAGCACGGCTGGGTGCGGCTCTCCTGGATCCGCGACGTGGCGCAGCTCGTCCGCCTCAAAACGAACAGCGACTGGACAGCCATCGTCGCCGACGCTCACAGCCGCGGCGCTCTACGGATGCTGCTGCTCGGCGTGCTGCTCGCCGCAGAGCTGTGTGACGCCCCGGTCCCGCAAGCCGTCATCCGACGAGCGCGATCCGACGCGATCGTATGCTCGCTCGCGAGCGAGGTTCGCGCGCGGCTCTCGGCGGACCCGCCCCAAGAGCCGGCCGTGTGGGAGTTGCGGCGGTTTCAGTTCCGTGTGCGCGACGGGTGGCGCGATCGGATCCGGATGCTGCGTGTCCTCATCTTCATCCCCGGACCGGGTGACTGGGAGTTGGTACGCCTGCCCGAGCGACTCTATCCCCTCTACTACGTGCTCCGCCCGTTGCGCCTGGTCGTGAAGTACCTGGTCCGCCCCGTCGCAAAGTACGCGACGCGTGTCATGAGTCGGAGCAGCGGGCAACTCCAGGTAAGCGGTCGATCTGCGCAAGAAGGCTAATGTCGGCACTGTTTTGCCTATGCACCGCGCCGAGCCTACATTGAGATTGGCGACCGGATGGCTCCACCTGGAGGCGTCGTGCCGGTCACCGCGAAACTCTCACAGAAGGTCTACGACAAGCTCGGCGAAGATGTCGCCAATGAGCTGGTGGATTGGTTCAACGCCGTGGACGCTACGTACCGAGCCGATCTTCGAGAACTGAACGAGCTCAACTTCGCACGGTTCGATGCGAAGCTCGAGCAGCGGTTGGCCGAGCAGGAGGCTAACTGGGACCGGCGCTTCGCGGAGCTCGACGTGAAATGGGAGCAGCGCATCGCTGAGCTAAGACTCGAACTGGTGACTGGGCTTGCCGACGTGAAGAGCGGCCTTAAGTGGATGTACGCGTTCTGGGCGCCCACGGCGCTGGCCGTGATCGGCACAGGCGCCGGGGTGATCAGCCTGCTGCTCCGCCGATAGGGTCCCCGCGTCCGGGACGCTCGCCCAGGACATCGTCCGCGCCGGCGTCACGCGTTTTTTTGCTCTATGCCCGCGACAAAGCGCTCCCCCATATTGCGCCCGACCCTTGGCCCCGGAGACCTGAAATGCAGGCTTTCGACAGCTCCCTTACCCTGCTTGTCGAGCCTACCCGACGGCTCACGGAGCAGGACTACGAGCGCCTCGACCACTTCCTCGGAAAGCACTTCGCGGAGCTCTCGATCGAGATCATCAAGCTCGCCGCATTCTGCTGGGTGATGGTGCTCGTCCTGGCCGTGATTGTCATCAGCGCGCTCCGGTGACCCTCGGGGGCAATCGATGTCCTGGGACATTCGCCGCCAAGGCCGCGCCTGGACCGCTTCGGAAGCTCCGGCTCGGTGGGCTCTCACGCCAGAGAAGATCGAGATGTGGGGCGGTAAGCTCTTTCTCACGGATGAGGAGCGGCTCACGATGCTCGGCCTACTCATCGAGAACGTCGGGGTCGACGCCGCTGTCCGCCTCGGGGACCCAGAGGTCTGGCGCCATGCCGTGGCCGCGCTCCCGCACGGCTGACCATGGGCTGAGGTCCAGGCTACAACTTGATCCCCCGCCCGATCGCCGCCAACCGGTGCCGCGCCATCCCCAGGTTGGCTCCCTCGCGGTCGAGCACGAGATAGAGAAATACTTTCAGCTCCGGCCCCACGAACCGGATCAGGTGATACTGCTTCCCCAGCGTGATCATCACGTCCTCGAGCGTGTCCTGCGTACCGAGAGCGGCCATCACGCGTTGCTTGGCCCGCACGAAGTCGGCGGCGCCCGCAGCCGCGAGCTCCACGTTCAACCCGGCGCTCCCGCCCGCCACGCCGAGGCTCATGCCGCTCCCGCCGTCCACCAGCGCCACGCCGAGCGCACCGTCGATCTCCATCGCCTCGTCGAGCGCCTCCTGCAGGTCCGGGCGCTGCGGCGCGACCGGCCGGCCCTCGTCTGCCCGCTCGAGCCCGCGCCCGCGCTCGTCCAACAGCCGCGCCGCGTCCATCAATACCTGCTGCAGCGGTTGGTCGATGGTGCGATCGCGCGCCGTGCGCCGGTAGAAGATCTCGAGGCGGGGATCGGGCCAGCTCACCACTTCGTTCACCGCCGCCAGGCCCCTGAGCCGCCGGGTCTCGGCATGCACCAGGGCGCCGCTGTCGAAATACAGCCGCCCCTCCTCGTTGCCTGAGTGCACCACGATCAGCGCGGTCTTGCGCTCCACCTCGAGCAGCTGCAGGAACCCGAACAGCGTGACACCCGTGATGCGCCCCACCGTCGTGGGGCTGAGCGAGCGCTGCAATTCGTCGGCGAGCGCGGACAGCTCCACCGGCTTCGTGAACGTCGCCGCGATGCCGAAGCGCTGCAGCTGCTCGGCGAGCTCCGGCGTGATCCGCTGCCCCGTCATCACGGCGACCGGCGTGCGCACACCGCGCTCCAGCAGATGGCCCAGCAGTGTGAGGCCGTCCATCACCGGCATCTGTAGGTCGGTCAGGATGGCGTCCACCCTATGCTCTCTGAGCAGCTCGAGGGCGCGCTCCCCGTTCTCCGCCGGCGTGACGGCAAACACGCCCGTGCGGTTCAGCGCGCGGGTGAGCGCGAGACGAACGAACTCGTCGTCCTCGACGAGCAGCAGGCTGGTCGCGGTCAGGGATGGACTCCGGGCATCAGGATATGCGAGGACGGGCGAGCTCGGCAAGCGTCCGCGGGTAAACCCGCGGCTCGGCACTGCCCGTAAACGGGCTCCAGCCGCTTCAGCGGCAGTGCCGAGTCGCGGCTCTCAGCCGCGACTAACGGATCGCGGGCGAGCGCGCGCCCCCCAAGGTTAGATTCCCCGCCATGTCCCGGCTCTGCGCACTCCTCCTGCTCGCCGCCGCTTGCGAGCGCGCGTCGCAAGCCCCCGCACCGACCACGCGCCTCATGCCGAGCCCGGCGTGGGCCACCGTGGCGCCGGGCGATACGACGCGGCTCCACGCCGCCACGCTCGGCCCGCAAGGCGACACCCTCGCCGTGCCCACGACCTGGGCGAGCGCCGACCCCGCGGTCGCCACGGTGGACTCGGGCGGCCTGGTCCGCGGCCGCGCCCAAGGCGTCGTGACGATTGAAGCAACCGCAGGATTACTCGCCGCCCGGATCACCGTCGCCGTCGAGCCGGCGGTGCTGCTCGGCGCCGGCGACATCGCGAGCTGCACGTCGAGCGGTGACGAGGCGACCGCCGCGCTGCTCGACACGCTGCCCGGCGTCGTGTTCACCGCGGGCGACAACGCGTATCCCGACGG
>WNGM01003190.1_pt1 | contig 28681 bp, 27 predicted proteins | sample 5400571 | NCBI WGS metagenome assembly WNGM01 (sample SAMN13153378, study PRJNA577476) | soil metagenome | isolation source: 100 cm soil or saprolite under Garry oak tree replicate 2 | place: USA:California | collected 2016-06-15 | reverse complement strand
AGCGTGTCGGCGGTCTGCGCGGCAGCCAGACACGCGACGAGCGTTACGAGCATCATATCGAACCTCCCCCTTTACCGATTCTGGTGGCAAACTCTGTCATGCTCAACGTGGGTCTGGTCGGATTTGGTTTCGCGGGCAAGGTGTTTCACGCGCCCGTCATCCGCGCCGTGGACGGCCTGCTGCTCACCACGATTGTGCAGCGTCATGGCCCCCCCGACCAGCGCTATGCGGATGTGGAATTCGTCCGGAGCGTTGACGAGTTACTGACACGCAAGATCGATCTCGTCGTCGTCGCGACGCCGAATACGTCGCATCATCCCGTTGCGAGACAATGCTTGCTCGCGGGACATCATGTGGTCGTCGACAAGCCGTTCACGACGACATTCGCCGAGGCGCAGGATCTGGTGCAGATCGCCAAGCAACAGCGACGCATGGTCACGGTCTATCAGGATCGGCGCTACACCGGCGATTTCGCGACCGTCCGCCGCGTCGTGGGTGAGGGCGACCTCGGCCGCATCGCCATCTTCGAGTCCCATTTCGATCGCTTTCGCCCCGAGCTCAAGCCGAATGCGTGGCGCGAGCAGGCATTCCCGGGCTCAGGTGTCTGGTTCGACATCGGGCCACACCTGTTCGATCAGGCGTTGCTCCTGTTTGGCGTGCCGGAGGCGATCGGCGCCGATATCCGGATCGAGCGCGACGGCGCGGTCGTGGACGACGCGTTCGACGTCACGCTGTACTACCGGCATGTGCGCGCCGTGCTGCGCGCCTCGATGTTGCGGCCACCGGTCGGCCCGACGTGGATGGTGCACGGCACGAAAGGGTCGTTCATCAAACACGGCATGGATCCCCAGGAGGCGGCGCTCAGAGCGGGGCGCACGCCTGACGAACCCGACTGGGATACGGAGCCGCCGGAGCTGTACGGCTCACTCATCGCGTCTGACGGAACGCGAACAGTTCCAACACTCCGGTCAAGCTTCGCGCAGTATTATGAAAACGTTCGCGACGCGATCCTCGGGACGGCTGAACTGGCCGTCTCCCCGGAATGGTCGCTCGATGTGATGCGCGGCCTGCTCCTGGCCGCCGAAAGCAGTCGAACCCGAACCGTCCTCCCATGGAGCCCATGAAGCGACCCTGGTTCTACGTCCTGCTCGGTGGCCTCGTCGCCGGCACCTTCGACATCACATACGCATCCATCTTCTGGTACCTGAAGCGTGCTGTCCTCCCGACGCGCGTCTTCCAGTCCGTTGCCTCCGGGCTGGTGGGCGACGGGAGCTTCACGGGCGGCTGGCGCACTGCACTCCTCGGCCTCATGCTCCACTACTTCATCGCGATCTCGATGGCGATCACCTATTACCTCGTTGCGCGCCGCTGGTCGGAGCTGTGGCAGAAACCGTGGACCTACGGCCCGCTCTACGGAGTGCTGCTCTACGGGATCATGAACTACATCGTCGTCCCGCTCTCGGCGGCCAATCCAGGCTCACGGAATCTCGTGTGGGTCGTGTTGAGCATCATCGTGCACGCGTTCCTGATCGGCACCCCGTGCGCGCTCTTCGCGCGCCGCGCGATGGTCGCGAGTCGCTTGACGGTAGAGCAGGTTCCGGTCGGTGCCTGACATCCTGCACGACTTTCCGATCTTTGCGCCGGCGGAAGGCCGAGTTACTCGCTGCGATCGGTAGCCGCATCGGGGTGCTCGCCCAAGAACTCCACCCAGGCCTTCTTAACGCACGGATACCGCTTGGCTGCTTCGACGAGATCGAGGAACCCGACGAACGTCTTATCCAACCGATCGGCGAGTGTCTGGTTGGCGATCCTGCCGTCGGGGGCGAACGCCTGGTGGGCCTGGGCGAGTGAGAACATGTCCGGATACATGCGGGCGCCGAGATGCTCGAGCGGCACCCGCAGGGCCCAGAGGCCGCGGTTGCCACCGACCATCGACGGCGACGCGGAGATCAGCATCCCCTGTTTCGCGTTGAATGGCTGGGGCCGATACCGCGAGACCCAGTCGATCACGTTCTTCAGGACGCCAGGAAACGAGCCATTGTACTCGGGCGACGCGATCACGAACGCGTCCACATCCTCGATGCGGCTGCGGAGCTGCTCCGCGCCGGGCGGAAATCCCGTCGCGCTTTGCGCGTCCTGGTCGTAGGAGGGACAGTCGAACTCCTTCATGGTCGCAAGGTCGACTGTCCCCCCGTGATTCTCGATGACCCCACGTGCCAGATTCGCCAACCGAGTGTTGAGCGACTCGGCGCGGAGAGAGGCGGAAAACACCAAGACTCGCACCGCCTCCCGTTCCGCCATGCGTTACGACCGCACGAGTGACCGCAGCTTGTACGCGGCCATCAGCTGCACCGCGCCGGCGAGCAACGCAAAGCCGGCGATCAATCCTATGATCGCTGCAAGCGTGATGGGTGGGGCGATCAGCGCAAATACGCCCGCGGCCACGCTCAATACGCCGAATGCCGCGGTCCAGCCCCACTGCATGCCCATCTGCCTTTCTTGCATCGCGGCGTAGATCTCGATCGCGCCCGTGATCGTCAGCAACCACGAGACCCAGATGACCGCGAAGGCCAGCGAAGGCACGGGATAGTACATCAGCGCGAAGATGCCGAATCCGACGCCCACGAGGCCCGAGAGGAGTAGCACCCACCAGTGTTTCATCATCGGCCTTAGCTCGAACGCGTGCACGATACTCGTGAATCCGGTGAACAGCGCCCACAGCGCGATCACGAGCGCGAACGCGGCGACCGAGTCCATGGGGCGCGCGAAGATGAAGACGCCAACAGCGACCGACAACAGTCCGCGCAACAGTAGCGCCCACCAAGCGAGATGAGCGGTCTTGCTCACCGAATCCAGCACGCCACCCGTCATATGGCCTCCACTGAGGGTGTGAGTGAGTACCATCTCCCTGCGCTGTCATCACGATGCAGGTCGCGAATCATGCCCGCTAGAGGCAGTCGCTCAATAGCGATTTTGGTGTCAGCTTCGAACCCGTGAGCCTCATCCTCGACGTCCACGACCTGTGCTACGACCTGCCGGACCACGGACGCCGGTTGGTGGATGGCCTTGCATTTACCGTGGGCGCCGGAGAGACGCTGGTGCTGCTGGGACGCAGTGGCGCGGGGAAGACTACGACGTTAAGACTCCTCAACCGGCTCCTCGAGCCCACGGATGGGACGGTGCGGTTCGTCGGAGAGTCGACGGCTGGTCTCGACGCGAACGTGCTCCGTCGGCGCATCGGCTACGTCATTCAAGACGTCGGCCTCTTCCCGCACTTCACCGTTGCGGCCAACGTGGGCCTCGTGCCGCGGCTCGAGCAGTGGGCCTCCGACCGCATTGCGGCGCGCGTGCGCGAGCTGCTCATGCTGGTCGGGCTCGATGCGGAAGCCTTCGCAGATCGCTATCCACACCAGTTATCCGGCGGTCAACGCCAGCGCGTCGGCGTGGCGCGCGCGCTCGCCGCTGATCCGCCGCTCTTGCTGCTGGATGAACCATTCGGCGCGCTCGATCCGATCACCCGCGTCGAGCTGCAGCGCGAATTCCGCGGCCTCGAAAGCCGACTCGGTAAGGCGATGGTGTTTGTGACGCACGATGTACGTGAAGGTCTGCTCCTGGGCACGCGCATCGGAGTGCTCGACGGCGGCCGCCTAGCCTTCCTGGGGACGCCTGACGAGTTCCGCTCGAGTCCGCTCCCTGAGGTACAGAGATTCCTGGAGGCCGCCTGAGACTGTTCGAGTTCTACGCCGCGCACGCCGGCGAGCTGTGGCTGCTCGTACGCCAACACCTCGGTCTTGTCGCCGTCTCGACTGGCGTGGCGGTCGTGATCGGACTTCCGCTGGGTGTGCTCGTGTCTCGCCGTCCCGCGTGGCGACGGCCGGTGCTCGGCCTCGCCAACGTGTTTCAGACGATCCCCAGTCTCGCACTCTTCGGTCTGCTCATTCCTTTCTTTGGCATCGGCGCCTGGACTGCCGTCACCGCCCTGGTCGTGTACGCGCTGCTGCCGATCGTGCGCAACACCTACGCCGGCATCACGGGCGTCGACCCGGCCGTGCGCGAGGCCGGCCGCGGGATGGGCATGACCAATGGAGAGCTCCTGCGCTACGTCGAGCTGCCGCTCGCGGCCGGCGTCATCCTTGCGGGTGTGCGCGTCGCGACGGTGGTGAGTGTGGGGATTGCGACCATCGCCGCGGCTATCGGCGCGGGCGGACTGGGCGTGTACATCTTCCGCGGCGTCGCCATGGTGGATGACACGTTGATTCTCGCCGGCGCCGTACCGGCAGCATTGCTCGCGCTGTTGCTCGACGGCTTGCTGGGACTCGCCGAACGGAGGCTCGTCTGGCGCGCGCGTTGATACCCCTCCTCGCACTGCTGGCCGCCTGCAGCCGCACCGACCGAATCATCGTGGGGGCCAAGAACTTCAGCGAATCCGACCTCTTGGCCGAGATCGTGGCGCAGCAAATCGAGCGGCGCGCCCACGTGCCGGTCGAGCGTCGACTCCATCTCGGCGGGACCTTTGTGTGTCACCAGGCCATCACGTCCGGGAGCATCGACGTCTACGTCGAGTACACGGGAACCGCGTTCACGGCGATTCTCAAGCAAACGCCTCTGGCGGACGCCGACAGTGTGTATCGGTTCGTCGCTGCCGAATATCCGCGTCGCTTTCGGCTCCGCTGGACGAGCCCCTTCGGCTTTGAGAACACGTTCGCGATTCTCGTTCGCCGCGCGGACGCAGCGCGCTACCACCTGAGCCGGATATCTGATCTCGCAGCTGTGGCTCCGCGCTGGAAGGCGGGATTTGGGTATGAGTTCCTGGAACGGGCAGACGGATTCACCGGCTTGGCGCAACGCTATGGGCTGCGCTTCTCTGCGCCTCCCACTTCGATGGACCTCGGCCTCACCTATCGCGCCTTGGCGGATGGGCGCGTGGACGTGATCGCCGGCAATTCGACGGATGGTCAGATCGCCGCGCTCGACCTCGTGGAGCTGCGCGACGACCGTGGCTACTTCCCGCCGTATCAGGCGGCGCCCGTCGTTCGCGCGGCCGTTATCGCGAATCACCCCGCTGTGGCCGGGGCGTTGGCGGAATTGGGAGGGAAGATCTCGGAAGCCGAGATGCGACGACTCAACGCATTGGCGGACGTCGAGCGCCGCGACATCGCTGACATTGCGCGGGAGTGGTTGGCGAAAAACCTGCCGTGAGCACACACAGGAGAGCGAGTATGGCCGATCCTCAGGGCACCGTTGTCGTCTCGGGCGTGGAAGGCTTCAAGCGAGCGATCACCGCCGGTCGCCACCACCTCGTGGCCGACGAGCCGGTCGATGTCGGCGGCAGCGATCAGGGGCCCGGCCCCTACGAGCTGTTGCTCGCGGCCCTGGGCTCCTGCATGTCGATGACGATCGCGCTCTACGCGCGCCGGAAGGCGATTCCGCTGCACCGCGTCGTGATTCGCTTAAGTCACTCGCGAGACTACGAGAACGATTGCGAAAACTGCATGACTGAGGACCGGCGGCTGGACCGCGTCAGGGTCCAGCTCGAGCTCACCGGCGACTTCTCGGCGGAACAGCGCGCCAAGTTGATCGAAATCGCGCACAAGTGCCCCGTGCATCGGACACTTTCGGCCGGGATCAACGTCCAGATCGAGGCTTAAGCGCGCGGCGCCGGCTCGAACATCAGCTGGTCCACAAAGCACCAGCCCCAGTCTTCGCCGGGCTCGAAGCTACGCATGATCGGATGCTTGGTCTTGTGAAAGTGCTTGGTCGCGTGCCGGTTGGGCGAGTCGTCACAACAACCCACGTGACCGCACTCCAGGCACAGTCGGAGATGCACCCATTCCTCACCGGTCTGCAGACACTCCTCGCACCCGTCGGGCGTCTTGGGTTGCACGTCGCGGACCTCGGCCAGATGCTTGCATCGTTGCGCCATTACGGAACCCTCCCGCCCCTTGCGTCGGTTGCTATGCTCCAAACTAGCGCGTACTTCCTGTGTTGGAATACTCACTTCGTATAGTGGTCCTGGAGCGATGACTGCACCAACTATTCAGTCCATGACAAATCCGTCGGTGAGCCGTCCCCAACGCGATGAAGCGTTTCCAGTCTTGACGCCCGCGCAAATCGCGCGCATCGAACCGCACGGTCGGCGCCGCAAGATCGCCGCGGGCGACGTGCTCGCTGAGCCCGGCGAACCGGTCACCCGGATTTGGGTCGTTGTCGCGGGTCGGCTCGATGTGATCACCTCGACAAAGCGGCCGAACGATGATCTCCCCAGGTTTACCGCCGGGATGTTCACCGGCGAGCGTAGCATCATGGCGAGCGGGCGCTTCCTCGGTCAGATCTACGCGAGCGAAGGAGGCGAGGTGATCGAGGTTCCCCGCGATGAGCTCCTCACGCTCATCCGGACCGACTCCGAGCTCAGCGACCTCTTTCTGCGCGCTTTCATCCTGCGCAGGCTGCAGCTGATCGATCGCGGCTACGGCGACACGGTAATTCTAGGATCGAATCACTGCTCGGGGATGTTGCACATCCTCGAGTTCCTCACGCGCAACGGCCATCCGTACACGATCAGAGATCTCGACACCGATCCCGAAAGCCAGGAGCTGCTCGACCAGTTCCACGTGAGCTCCGCCGACGTGCCGGTCGTGATCTGCCGCGGCACCATCGTGCTGAAGAATCCGACGATTCAGAAGCTCGCCGACTGCCTCGGCCTGAACCCGACGCTCGATCGCACGCAGATCTGGGACGTCGTCATCATCGGGGCGGGGCCCGCGGGGCTCGGCGCAGCGGTGTATGCCGCGTCCGAAGGCCTGAACGTGGTCGTCGTCGAAGCAAACGCGCCTGGTGGCCAAGCGGGGACGAGCTCGAAGATCGAAAACTATCTCGGGTTCCCCCTCGGCATCTCGGGACAGGAGTTGGCTGGGCGCGCGTACGATCAGGCGCAGAAGTTCGGCGCCAGGGTGCTGATCGCGAAGACGGCCGCCAAGCTCGACTGTAGCAAGAGACCGTACCGTGTGCTCCTGGGCGAGGCAGAGGATCCGCTGCTCACGCGTGCGATCATCCTCGCCACGGGCGTAGAGTATCGGCGGCTCGCGCTCGCGAATCTTTCCAAGTTCGAGAACGCCGGTGTGTATTACGCCGCGACCCACATGGAACGGCAAATGTGCACCGAAGAGGAAGTCGCGATCGTGGGCGGCGCCAATTCTGCGGGCCAGGCGGCCGTATCCTGGAGCGAGTGACCTGGCGCAGCGGCCGCGTGGGAGCAGTCGAAACGCAGGACATCCGCCATGTCTTCACCATGACGGGTGCCGAGCCGAGCACGAAGTGGCTCGCGGGATGCCTGGCGTTGGATGACAAAGGGTTCATCAAAACAGGGGCGTCGCTGACGCCCGAGAACCTGGAGTGGGCCCGCTGGCCGTTGCGGCGGCCGCCGCATCTTCTGGAAACGAGTCTCCCGGGCGTGCTCGCTGTCGGCGATGTCCGCAGCGGCAGCACGAAGCGGGTCGCATCCGCGGTCGGGGAAGGGTCGATCGCCGTGGCGACGGTTCACCAGATACTGGCGGAGAGCTCGTGACAGCGTGCAGCCGTAGTCACTGTGCCCAGAATGTGAGAGGCATCACGATCTCGCCGTAGCGATCGCCGTTCGCTCGCGTGACTCCTCGTGGACTCAGGACTCTTTAGGCTGTCCAACGGATGGAGGCTGTATGGTTCGCAAGCTGATGCTGGTTGCGGCGCTGCTCGTGGTTCCAGGGCTGCTCGCCGCGCAGGGTGTTCCGAACGCGAATGCGTCCGACACCGCGAAGTCGAAGGTGGCGGCGCACCGCCAGAATCCTCAAGTGCCGGCGCAGGAAGCGTCCGACATCGCGAAGTCTAAAGTGTCGCAGCGCCGGGCCAGTCGCGTGCGCGGCGAAGCCACCGGGACGGAGCATCGTCCCGTGACACCGGCCGCGCCGGCGGGGCCCGCGACGCGGACGAGTCAGCCCGCGGCTCCCGCGGTGCCTGCCTCGCCGTCGAAGAAGCCAGCAGCTCCTGGTCGTCCCTAAGTAGCGGGAGACCGGAATAGAACGGACGCCGAGCCAGCCTCGGCGTCCGCTGCTTTTCTGCGGTAGTTTTTGTGGCACCTATGCCCACGCGCCCGTACATCCTCGACGAGGTGACCTGGAAAACCGTCCGCGACACGCGGTACGAAGTCGCCATCCTGCCCTGGGGCGCGACCGAGGCGCACAACTATCACCTGCCGTACACAACCGACAACATCCAGAGCGAGGAGATCGCCGCACGCGCCGCGGAGCGGGCGTGGCAACGTGGGGCGAAGGTGGTCGTGTTGCCCGTTGTGCCGTTCGGCGTGAACACCGGCCAGCTCGACATCCCGCTGTGCATCAACATGAACCCGAGCACGCAGGCGCTCGTCCTGCGCGACGTGGCGCAGTCCCTCGCGGGGCAGGGCATCGGGAAGCTCGTGATTTTCAATGGGCACGGCGCGAACGATTTCCGCCAAATGATCCGTGAGCTGCAGCCGCAGGTGTCGCTGTTTCTCTGCGTCGTCAACTGGTACAAGGTCCTCGATCTGAAAGGGTTCTTCTCCGACCTCGGCGATCACGCGGGCGAGATGGAGACGAGCGTGATGCAACACGTCGCACCGGATCGTGTGTTGCCCCTGTCCGAGGCGGGCCCGGGCGCGGCGCGGAAGTTCAAGATCGCCGCATTCCGTGAAGGCTGGGCATGGGCGCCGCGGCAGTGGCGTCAGGTGACAGACGACACTGGTTCGGGCAATCCGGCGGCGTCGACGGCGGATAAGGGGAAGCGCTACGTCGAAGCGGTCAGCGGCAAAATTGCGGACTTTCTGGTCGAGCTGGCGAAAGCCGATCCCACGAAGATGTACGGGGAGAGCGGCTAACCCCGGGGCACGGCGCCGGGGTCAGCCGACCGTCCGACCTACTGCCCGGTCGCGGCCGGCGCGCCGAGCCACCGCGCGAACCATGCCGCGACTTCCCTATAAAAGAACCGGCTGTCCTCGCCCTTCAGAATCCAGTGGTTCTCCTCCGGCCAGATGATGAGCCGAGAGGGAATCTGCTGGCGTTGGAGCGCGGTCCAGAACTCGAGCGCGTTGTTCATTGGCACCCGGAAATCGCGCTCACCCACCGACACGAGCACGGGCGTGTGCAAGTTCGCGGCGCGGCGCATCGGGCTCTGCGTCCGCCAGATCGGATGGTCCTCCCACGGCGGCCCGCCGACATTGCGCTCGCGATCGTAGTTGAAGTCGCTCGTTGCCCATTGGGTCTCGAGGTCCCATTCGCCCGCATGGCTCACGAGCGCGCGATAGCGCGTCGTCGTCACGGCGAGCCAGTTGGTGAGATGCCCGCCGTAGCTCGCGCCACCGGCCACCTGGCGCGACGCGTCGATGAACTTGAAGCGTTTGAGCGCTGTGTCGGCCGCTTCGTTGATGTCGTTGCCAGGTCCCTCGAGCGGATCGAACTGGATGTCCTGTGAGAACTTCTCGCCGTACCCCGTCGAACCGGTGTAGTCGGTCATCAGGACGACGAAGCCCGGAGCCGCGGCGCCGAGCAGGTGCGGGTTCCAGCGCAGTCCAAAATTGTCGGTCCACATGTTCGCGGCGCCGCCGTGTATCAGCACGAACAGCGGATACGTGTGCGTCGAGTCGAACCCCGGCGGCAGCGCACAGAAGCTGTGGATGCGCTTGCCGCGACTCGACGTGAACCAAAACTCGCGCAACGGCTGCCAGTCGATCTGGGCGGCGCGCGCGGTGTTGAACTTTGTGAGCGGTGTCCAGCGGCCGGTTGTCGCATCCACCCGCACGATCTCCGGAGGATTCGTCGCGCTCTCCCAGACCGCCGCCATGCGCACCGGGCCGGCCGTCGTCCCCGTGGCAACCTGGAGACTGCCGAACGTGCCGCTCGTCATCGTGCCGACTTCCTGCTCCTTGCCACCCGCCACCGGTGCGCGGAACAGCCGCTGGTGACCGGCGTCTTCGGCCAGGAAGAAAACAGCGCGGTTGTCTGAGCTAATCGTGTATGTGCCAACGGAATGATCGGCGCCACCCGTGATGACCCGCGGGGCGGCGTTACCGCTCCTTGGCCAGGCCCAGGCCACGAGCCGGCGGTTGTTGAACGTGTGCTCGTTCGTTGGCGCCATCACGGCGTAGAGCGTCTTGCCGTCCGGACTGAACTGTGGTGCGTCGTAGTCGTCCTTGCCCTGCGTGAGGGGCTGCGGTTCTCCACCGCTCGCCGGTACGAGCCACAGCGCTTGCACGACGTCGGCGTGCGTCCAGTCAGTGCGGTTTGTCGTCGCGGCGAACACCACGCCGCTGCCGTCGGCCGTCCACGTCGCAGCCAGGTCTTCGCCGCCGGTGCCGAGCTGCCCGCCGAAGCCGGCGCTCTGGACGAGCCGTGAGCCGGCCAGAAGGTCCTTGGCCTGCGCACCCGGTTCCAGGGATTGCACGAACACGTGCGGCCGACGGTCGTCGAGCCAATGATCCCACAGCCGGATCGGTGACGCGTCGAACACGCGCGCGTTGTACTTGCGCGCTTTGCGCTCGGCGGCCGCCGCGCGATTCGCGGAATCGGTCGTCGCGCCCGGATAGACCATGCTGGTGAACAGGATCGCCTTGCCGTCCGGTCGCCACAGTGGACTCGATGCACCGGTGGGCAGGTTCGTCACGCGCTGCGCTTCACCGCCGCCGTTCAGGTCGAGCACATAGATCTGCGCGGCATCGTCGCCCTCACGGCGCGCACTGAACGCGATGCGCCTGCTGTCGGGACTCCACCCGACGCCGCTCTCACCGCCTTTGGTATTCGTCAGGCGGCGCGGCTCGGCGCTGCCGTCGGTCGGCACCAGCCAGAGATCGCTGACCTGATCGCCTTCCGTGTATGACGGCTCGGTGACACTGAACACGATCCAGCGGCCGTCCGGGGTGATCGCCGGAGCTGCGATCCGCTTCATCAGGAAGACGTCTTCGTGCGTGATCGTGTGGCGCCCTGATTGCTGCGCCGCGAGTGGCGCCGAGAGCGCGATGCAGAGGATCCAGGAGAATCGCCGCATGACTAGCCTTCTTGGGTGATGTGGTTGGGCGCATTTTTGCGCCGGACGTGGACCAGCCATTCGATTTCCGCGTGCACGACATTCTCGCGATCAACAAGCGCGACTCGATGCACGCGCTCGACCGGCTCGCCGCCGGCAGTGGCGGCGCGAATGTCGTCAATGTCTTGGGGCGAGAGGACGAAGCGGCCGTACAACGTAGTGCGCGCCGGTTTTCGGAAGCGCACCGTCGCGCTCTTGTCCCAGACGATGTAGTCGCGCCCGAGGTTCTTGATCAACATGACCATGTAGACGCCATCGCCAGCTGCATACATGCTGCCGCCGAACAGGGTGCCGACATAGTTCTTGGTGCGCCAGCCGAACGGGACCTTGATGCGGATCTCGCGGTGGTCGGCCGCGATGTACGTGATCCAAGCGCCCGTGCTTCGGTAGGTCGGAAAGAAGTTGAATCCCCAACGCTCCAGCTTGCTGCGCCACGATTCTGGCATGCTCGCGCGTCTCATCTCATGTAGGGAGCGACGTTATTGGCGATGGTGCGGAACTCGGCTTCGGTCAACGGCACTTTATGAAACTCAACCCACGCCTCACGCGGCGCCAGGTTGCCGCCGGTCGCCGCATCCGATCCAAAGAGTACCCGGTCAATCCCCAGCTGGCGAATGCGTGAGGCGATCAGCTTCTTGGTGGTCCGGCCGCCCTCACTCGCCACGAGGATCAAGTCGGCACCGAGCACAGCCATCTGATGACGACCCGTGTCTCCCGGCTTCAGGCGGCCATCGGCCTCCGGCCGGGAGATCACCGTCACGGCCATCCGATCCTTCATGCTCCCGGTGGGATTCTCCCACTCGAGTTTGACGAGGATCTGGCGCAATCGGGAGGCACGACCTTGCTGAGCCGAACAAGGGACGTGTTTCCAATGGCCTGGAGAATGTCCATGCCTTGATGTACGCGGGCGACGTCCTATTGCAAGGTGCTTAGAGTCGGAACAGATAGCTGATTTTCACGAACACCGCGTCGCCCGTTCGCGTGAGCCCGCGGAACCGGAACGCGTCTTCATCCAGCATGTCGCTGCCGTATCCCGCAAATACGACCGTTCCCGGGACCGGCTGGTAGCTGATGAGTGCATCGACATGGAAGAGATTCGTCGCGCTGGCCCTCGTGCGGGTCACGCCGCTTGGCCCGGCGATCAAGATCGGCGCGTTCGTGCGCGAGTCATCGCGCAGCGAGTCGGTCTGATCCTGGATGTACTGCCCGACCAGCCGGATGAAGAGCGGCCGGGAGAGCTGGTACTCCATTTTGGCGCGCACCACCCGGCCGACGTTCACGAGCGTGCCGTCCGTGCGCCGGTTGACCTGCTGCCAGAAATAGCTAAGGGAGTTGCGGAGCCGGTCGGTGGGCCGGTACGACACGTCGACACTCAGTAACAGCAAGTTCGCCGAGGCCCACTCGAAGAAATTCTCGTCGTGGCCTTGCAGGAAGAAGCCGCCCCCGCTGAAGTGCTTCCATTGCGGCGTGCCGATCTGGATGAGGTACTCGCCGTTGGCGATGGTCGGCTGGCCGATGAAGGGGATCGTGTCCAACCCACCGCCCGATTTCGGGACCTCGAGCCGATAGTTGGCATACAATGCGGAGTCGTAGCCGAACGACTCCACGAAATACCCGGCACCGATACTCCAGCCACCGCGCAGGATGGCGTTTCCGTTCACATGCAGCTTCTTGTCTTGCATGTGCCGGCCGTGGACGAAGTTCTGATATTGCCAGATGCCGTCCACGAGGATGTCGCCGGTGAAGCGCTGCAGCAGCGCCCCCGCGTTCCCGTAGGTCGTGTAGCTCGGATCGACATAGGAGTGCACGATTCCGGCGCGGCCGATGAATCCGCTGGCGGTGCGGAATTGGTCCGAGATGCCGGCGAACACACTCCGCAAGCCCCACACGCGATGTTGAATCGTAAACTGCGTGAGCCAGAGTGGCGCGGTCGTCGTGACGCCGGCCACGCGGGTGCGGCTGCCAGCGAGCTGAAAGTTCAAGCCGAAGATGTCTTTGAAGGTCAGCCGGCCGTCCACGTCCGCCACGCGATTGTAGTCTGCGCCTTCGATGCGGTCCGTGTACGCCAGCCCGATGCGAGACCCAGGCCCCAGGCTGCGCTGCGCGCGGACGATGTTGAAGATCGGATTGTCGTTACCGCTCGCCGACGCGAATTGCTGATCTACAGCCGACAGGACGCCGATGTCCGTGCCGTGGGCATTCCCCGTGAGCTTCACCGCCGCGGCGGGCTGCACGATTCGCCGCGTGTAGATCAGGTTCTGGGGAACTTGAAAGAGCTCGCTGCCTTCGAGAAAGAACGGCCGCTTCTCGGGGAAGAAGAGCGCCAGGCGCGGATCGAATGCAAGCTGACCTGCGTCCGATTCGACCTGTGAGAAATCGGGCTTGATCGTGCCGTTCAGCGTGAGATTATCGGTGAGACCCCACCGCACGTTCCCGCCGATCTGCGGGTTGCCCACGTCGTAGCTGTAGGCGCTCCCCGGCGAGCCCGGTGCCCCGGTCGCTTTCGCGGTCGCCTCGGGATTGAGATCCATCACCAATCCGCGATGCATGCCGGACAGGCCGATCAAATTGCCCGACTGCCCGATGAAGGTCGCGCTGGCGCGCTTCGCCGGAAACCACGTATCCTCGAATCCTGAGTGCTTGATTTGGCGAATGATGTTGATACTCCAGTCCTGCGGCTGCTTCGGCTGATAGCGCAGACTCTTGAATGGAATGCGAACCTCGACTTCGTAGCCCGAATCCGTGACGCGTCCCCGCGACTGGAAGACGTAGTCGGGGCTGAGGTCCGGCTGCTCCCGTCCGATGACCGCCCCGCCGATGAACCCGCTCGCGGTGATGTTTGCGCCTTCGACGAGCGCGCCGTCCCCCTGCACGCCCAGCGGGTTCACGGCGAACATCAACGCCTTCTTGCCGTCGTGGAATGTGCCGAGCAGGATCTGCACGTTGTCGTCGCCGAAGATCTGATCGCGATCGGCCAGCGTCGCGGTCGGCTTGCCGTGCAGCTCGTAGGCGCGAATCCCGAAGTAAATCGCGTTGCCGGAATACCACACCAGCACCTGCGTCGAGTCCACCGCGGAGACGCCGTCGTTGGGCGCATACTGCGAGAAGCCGGTCAGCAGGGCGGCATGCGCCCACACCGAATCCGCGAGATCGCCGTCGATCACGACCTCGGCGTCGAAGCGGGGGATCCGCACGTCAAGCTGGCGTTCGCGACCGGAGTAGACGATCGGGGGGCGCGGTACTTCACCGGCGAGCAGGAGGCACAGTGTCAGCAGCATGTCCGATAATAATGGCGGCGGGCGCCGCCGAGGCTACACTCCGAGAGTTAGGAATGTGTTAGCCAGCTCCAGAACGGTGCCGTCTTCCCACGGATGCTTCCGTACGCCGACAGTGATATCATGAGGAATGATCCTTACTCTCTTATTCCTGCTCCAGCTTCCCGCGCAGTCACAGCCGGCCGCGCCCCGTCGTGAGATCACCGACCCCGGCACGATCGCGACCAATCAACGCGTGACTCCCGCCGGCGTGCAGAGCGTGTTCACAGACCGCGTATTCGGCGTACGATTCGGACGGCCTGGCGAAGTCTGGGTCTCCATCCACGGCGCGGCCTACCGGCTCGGCTGGCGCGACAACGCCGTGCTGGGAAGCACGGCGTTCGACGGGCGCGCGGGTGTCCAGGGGATCGCGATCGATCCGGTGACGGGTCGGACACTCGTCACGAGCGTCGGCCTCTTGCCGGCCGATCTTGCGTTGAGCCGCACGCCGGGATCCGAACAGCTCGCCCACACGAAAGCCGTCGCTCAGCTGACGGCCTACGACGGCGAGAGCGTCGTCGCGCGGTGGACCTCACCGGCCCTCGGCGACTACATCGTCGGATCTCCGGCCGTGGCGAGTCTGGCGAACGCGTCCAGACACCGTGTGGTGGTCGTTCCGTTGCCGGCCAACGATGCCCTGGCGATCCTCGACGCCGATAGCGGCACATTGCTGAAGTCCGTTCCGCTGGGCGTGCTGCCGGTGGCTGCCGTCGTGAGTACGGACGGCTCGGTCGCCTATGTCACCAATCTCGGCGGCCCGAAACCTGGCCCGCGCGATCGTGCCGCCAAGCAATGCTGTGATCCGTTCGCGGAGCTGGTGCGCGTCGATCCCCGGGGCATCTCGCAGCCCGGGAGCGTGACACGCGTCGATCTGGTCGCGGGCGCGGTCACCAAAGTCATTCCCGTCGGCCGCCACCCGACCGGCATCGCATGGGATGAGCGCGGTGGACGGCTCTACGTCGCCAATGGCAACTCGGATGCGGTGAGCATCATCGACACGCACCGTGATGCTGTTGTTGGCACCATTGCGATTGCGCCATTCCGAGAGACCCGCATCGGGCTCGCCCCCACCGCCGTCGCGCTCTCACCGGACGCCACGACACTCTTTGTGACGCTCGGCGGGGCGAACGCCGTCGCCGCCTACGGGCTGCCGAGCGGCCAGCTGAAGGGACTCGTGCACACACCATCGCCGTGGGCTCGTTGTTTGGCGTGGGGTCGGGCATTGGACGCAGCTCGGGCGGGCCTTTCACGGGTCGGTACGTCCATTCCTATCGTGGCTCCGTGAACGTGATTGCCGAGCCGTCGGCAGCGGAGATCGCGGCCTATACCACGGCGGTGGCCCAAAACAACCGGCTCACGCTCCGGACCGACAGCGCAGGGCCGACGCTGGCGGCGCGGGCCAACGCCGCCCCTCGCGCTGTTCCCGAGCGGCCTGGTGAGCCCTCATTGATCGACCACGTCGTCTACATCGTGCGCGAGAACCGGACGTACGATCAGGTCTTCGGCGATATGGGCAAGGGCGCGAGCGACAGCTCGCTCCTGCAATACGGCCGTGACGTGACCCCGAACGCACACGCCCTCGCCGAACGCTACGTGCTCCTCGATCACTTTTTCGCGTCCGGTGGCAATTCGGCGGACGGGCACAATTGGCTCACGCAGGGAATGGAGACCGAGTATCCGATGTGGCCCCTGTACACGGGGCGCAGCTATCCGTCGGAAGGTGTGGACCCGCTCGCGTACTCGTCGGGCGGCTTTCTCTGGGAAGCGGCGCAGGCGAAGGGCAAGACGGTACGCGTCTTCGGCGAATACGCACCGTCTCCCCAGTGGTACAGCGACACTCTCCGGATGTCACTGCTCACCCAGTACCGGGATTCGCAGCCCCACAACGCCGCCTACTTCCGGGCAACCGTGGCCAGGCAGTACAACACGCGGTCTGACATTCCGTCGCTCAACCGCGTACTGGTCCGCGAATATCCAGGCTGGACGATGACGGTCCCAGACGTTGTGAAAGCCGACATCGTGCTCGAGCATCTGCGCGAATGGGAATCGAGGCACGCGATGCCGAATCTCGTGCTCATCATTCTCCCGAGCGATCACACGGAGGGCACCACCCCTGGATGGTGCACGCCCAGGGCGTGCGTCGCCGACAATGACCTCGCGTTGGGCCGGATCGTCGAGGGACTGTCGCACAGCTCGTTCTGGAAATCGATGGCGATCCTGGCGGTCGAAGACGACGCCCAGAACGGCGTGGACCACATCGATGGTCACCGCACCGTCGCGCTCGTCGCGAGCCCCTACGCCAAGCGCGGCGTGATCGACGCGACGTTTTACAGCCAGCCGAGCATGGTGAAGACCATCGAACTGATGCTGGGACTCCCGGCGCTCAGTCTGTTCGATCTCGTGGCGACCGACATGCGGGCCAGCTTCATCGGCCCGGACGAAGCGCCCGACTTCACTCCCTACAGGGGTCTCGAGCCCAAGCAGTCGATCTACGAGGTGAATCAACAGGTCGGCGCTATCACCGGTCCGCATGCCGCCGAGCGCCGTCACGCGGCGCTGCAGTCAGCGCGCATGAATTTCCACGACCCCGACGCCGCGCCCTCGGAACGGCTGAATCGCATCCTGTGGCACGAGGCGCGTGGCTGGGACGTCCCCTATCCGGCGGTAAAGCGCTCGGTGTTTTTCCCCATGTCGGTGGACCTCAGCGACGAAGAGCGGGAGGAGCAGGAGCGGCCGAAGCCGTAGTCCGCGTCTGTCGGCGTGCGATGTACACGCCGGCGAGGCAGACTGCGCCGCCCAGCACCGCGATGAGGCCCGGCGCTTCGCCCAGGATCGCCCAGCTCATCACGATCGTGATCGGCGGAATGAGGTAGGCAGTCGCCGCCAGACGGCCGGCCGAGCCTCGAGCCAGGGCGTAGGCCCAGGTGGTAAAGGCGATCGACGTGGGGAACACGCCGAGGAACAGCAGCCAGCCGAGGCCGCCGGTGGGCGCAAGGCGCAGCTCGCGGACGAGCACCGGCGCGTAGGGCAGGCAGAACAGCATTCCCACCACGCAACAGGTCCAGGTCGCCTGCAGTGCCGAGATCCTGTGGAGCACCGGCTTCTCCGCGACCAGACCGATCGAGGACGAGAGCGCGGCAAGTAGACAGAGGATGATGCCGACGAGTGACGCCTTGCCGGTCGACGTTGCGAATCCGATTACTACCACACCGGCGAACGCCAGCCCGCCGCCGAGCAGCAGGTTCGGCGTCGTGCGCTCTTTCAGGAATACGGCGGCGAGGGCGATGATGAAAATCGGAGCGATCAACACCAGCATTGCCGCGGTGCCTGCATCGACGCGTCGCTCGGCCTCGTTGAGGGCGAGATTGTAGACGCCAAACCACAAGAGCCCGGCCAGCAGCAGCAGGCCGAGCTCGCGTTTGGTTGGACGGAGGACCGGACGGGACAACACCACACCACCGAGGAGCACGCTGCCGATCGTGAGCCGGCCGAGCGCGAGTGCGCCCGGTGAGAAGGAACGGCCCGCGGCTCTGATGCCGACGAACGCCGCGGCCCACAGGACGACGGCAACCAGCGCCGCCAGGAGCGGCAGGTGTTTAGTCGTGCGGGAATCCATGCGCAGTATGATAACCGCGCATGGCGGTCAGCGGCTTAGCGCGCACCCCCCGTGGCGGTTGCGCCGATCGAGATGAGCGCGCCGTCTCGCCCGACCGATTGCACGCCGAGCACTGTGATGATCGGGGCATTTGCCGTGATGTAGGCACTCGCCGCGTCGCGAATCGTCTCGAGGTCGGCGGGTCGATAGTTGACGACATAGATCGTCAATGCCGTCACGTCGCGCGGTGAGGCGCCGGCCGCCTGCAGCACCGCGGCGAGGTTGGCGAAGGCGCGAGCCGCCTGCGCATGCAGATCCGTTCCCGCGAGCGTGTTCGTGCTATCCACGCCGAGCTGGCCCGCGATGTACAAAGTCCGTCCGACGCGAACGCTCTGAGCGCCGAGCGGTGGCACCGCGACTCCGGTCGCGGTCGGCAAGGCGGTCTTGATTTCCGGAGCGGTGGCGCCCACGCGCGGACCACCGAACTCACCGCGGAACCCCGCTTCCTGCCAGCGCACTTCGTCTTCTCGCCGCTTCCGGTCGGCCGCCTGCTCCTCGCCTTCCTTCCACTTCTTGTACGCCTTCATCTCGTCGCCAGTCAGGATGTGGCGCAGGTCGCTTTCGAAGCGGTCCTGGCGATCGCGGAGATATTTTCCCAGCTCCTGCAGGCGTTCGGCATAAAACATTGCAGCCGCGCGGTCGCCGTCGTCGAGGCGCTCGTTCATCTTCGCGGTCGCCGCCGCCGCGCTGTCGCGCTGCGGTCGCGTCGCGACCATGAACGAGTCGTACGCCTGCGCGTAGCGTGCGGCCTCGGCGGGCGTGAGGTTGAGCATCACGCGGGCAAGCGCCGTATCGAGCGGCCCCGCGAGCTCCACGCCGGGAAGTTTGGGAGCGCTCGGTCCGTAGCGACCGGCGGGCCCCAAGCCGCCGCCACGACCACCGTACACGCCTTGCGTCCAGGCAGCGCGCGGGACGAGCAACAGCGTTGCGGCAAGAAACGCGTGCGACCACGTGACTCTCATACCTTCTTCTCCCGGAGGACAGCGGGATGATGCGTGAGACGAGCGTTTCGTCGCACCGTTAGCACTTTTTCGCCAGGAGGCGCTGGCGTTCGCCCTGGGTGATCATGTCACGCGCCACCACGTCACGCACGATACGCGCCAAGAAGGTGTACCCGCGCGATTCGGCAACGAGCCAGCGGCGCCATTCCAGCTCGTCGAGCGCGGCGTGCAATGCGTCTCGTTTCAGATCGGTCGCGCAGCTGATCCGCTTTCCCGCGACGCGGTCGCCGAGGAGCGCGACAGCGACGAGCGCCTGCTGCGCCGGCTTCGTGAGACACCGGAAGCCCACACGAATCGATGCCACGATCGTGTCGGGGAGGTCTCCGGGGAAGGTGGAATCGAGCGTGCGCAGCGGGTGCGGCCAGGCGCCGTTCGTCGCTTCGAGATCGAGGCCCTGCGCCATCGCGTGACAGATTTCGACGGCGAGCAGCGGCAGCCCCGCGGAATCGGCAGCAATCCGTCTCGTCAAGCGATCCGCTGCGTCGCCGGTGTAGGCCGGCAGCGCCCACTGGACCAATCGACGCAGCGCCTCGTTTCCCAACTTCCCCAGCGAAATCGTGGCGCCGGGAGTATCGCGTCCAATCCGTGCGCGCAGTTCTGCGAGCTTTGGCGGAGCAGGCTCCGGGGTCGCCGCGAGCAGGATGAGCACCGGGGCGTGAGCGAGATCGCGGGCGAGCCGCTCGATCATCTGGTACGACGTCGCGTCGATCCACTGCGCGTCGTCGAGGATCAACACATAAGGCCGCTCGGTGCTGGTGACCCGCAAGACCTCAGCGATTGCGGCATCGAGATTGCCGGTGGGTGACGGCGGACGCTCTTGCGGGAAACGCTCAGCCCACTCGCTCGCGTGCGCGGCGAGCACGGCGAGCGCTGACGGACTAACGCCCGCAACTCCGGGCACGTCCACCAAGCCACCGCGCGCGAGCCCGAGGATCGCGCTCCCTGGATGCTCGAGGTCCTCCGCTACGGCGCGTGTGCCGACCACCACCCCTCCATCGAGCGCCGCGCGAGCCGTGAGCTCTTCGAGAAACCGCGTCTTGCCGCCACCCGATTCGGCTTCGATGAGGAGCAACGTCAGGCGACCCGCTTTCGCGTTGCGCCACTGCGCCAGCGCGGTGGCGAGTTCACGGTCCCTCCCCAGCAGCGGCGCGCGGCGCCATACCACGCTCCGGTCAGAAGCGAGAGCGTCCTTCGGGAGGTGCCACGCGCGGCCGCTGCGCAGACGCTCCACTATCCCTTTCGTCTCGGGCTCCAGGGTGCTGTCGCCTGAGCGCCGGGCGGCCTTCACGAATTGCTCGAAAGCCTGGAGTGCGCCGGACCGGTCGCCGGTTCCGGCGAGCCGTCGCATGTACGCGCGGAGCGCGCGCTGTGAGAAGGGGTCCATTTTCCTGGCTTGCACCAACGGCGCGTCGGCGCCGAGCTCGTCACCGGCATCGAGTCGCTCCTCGGCGTGGCGCAGCAGTGCGTCCAAGGATAGACCATGCCAATGCGATCGCTCCACGGTGAGCCAGTCTTCGAACCCCGACGCGCCTGGGATCTTGAAGCCGTCGAGGAAGTCGCCGTGGATCAGCGGTGTCGTGTCGGCCCAGTCGCGTTGCTTCACGAGCTTCTCGAGCTGATCCGTATCGAGCTGCACCGCGCCATCGGTCAGCTCGATCACGTCGCCTGTTGTTCTGAGATGATCCTCGCCGACGTAGTGTCGGAGCGTGCGAATGGCCTCCCGCACCGATTGCCGCGCCGCGGCGTCGTCTTTCTCTGCCCAGAGCAGCCCGATCAACTGCTCGCGGGTGCAGCGACGCTTGGGTGCGCGTGCCAGGTAGAGCAATAACGCGAGGTTCTTCTTCCAGAGGAGCTCGGAGGGCGCCTCTGCACCGTCCACCGTGACTTCGAGTGTCCCCAACGTCCGGACGTGGATCATCGGGAGATGCGCGTGGCCGCGCAGCCGAGCGCGCGGGCGCGAGTCCGAGCCATATCGGCCCGCGCTCCATAGGGGGCCGGTGCCCCAGACCAGTGCCGTACCACCGCCGCGTAGGCGTCACACGCCTCGCCACGTTCAGCCCGTCTGCCGGCATCGAGCAGGCGCGCCAGGCGCCAGCGGGCCAGCGTGCCGAACGCCCAATCGACTTCCGCTGCCTGCGGCAGACCCGTCGGCAGGCCCACGACATCGGTATGCTCGTGCCATATCAATTCGGCTCTCGCGCCTTCCACATCTCCGAGGCGGGCCCGCCACGCAGCGCGCCACAAATGCACGATGGTGCGGAAGAAAGGATCGATCAGCCGAGCCGCTGCGTCGACATCCACGTTATCGAGCAGCACGAGCGCGGCGCGCGGATGACCAGCGGTCGCCAGCGAATCGGCGGACAGGAGCAGCCGCAGCTCGAGCGGCGCGCCCGCGCGCAACGGGGTCCGATGATCGAGCAGGGCGCTCATCCAGGCCGCGCGGTCGTGCAATGCCGGTTGGACATCGCCGCTCGCGGCCCAAGGACGGAGGCCCTCGAGAGCATCCGCCGCGGGGACGCTGCCAGGGTCTAGGAGTGCGAGCGCCGCCGGGAGCTGCGCCCTGAACAGCCCAAAGTCCACCTCCGGCGCCACCTCAGTGAGCCGGCGTGCGAAGTTTCGAGAATCGTCGAGACGCCCGAGCGCCAGCGCAGCGAGTGTCTGCGCGATCAAACCGGACCGGCTGAGATCTCTCGTAGGGCTGGTTGCCAACACCCCGCCCAACGCCATGGCCCCCCGCGGCACGTCGAACGTCGGCAAGAATCGGGGTCCCGCGCCAAGATCGGCGCTGGCCTCGGTTGCCGGTTGGCTGGTTTCCCGTTGTGTGACTCGGACTGCGGCACTCTCGGGAAGAAAACGCCACGCGAACCCCACCTTGAGCATGGCGTGAAACTCGATTGAGAAGGTGTCGCGCACACTGCTATGACGCTCCAGCGAATCGAGTGCTTGTGCGGCATCCGCCGAGTCACCCTCCGCCGTCGCAACCCAGGCGAGGTGCTCCCACGCGGGGCCAAAGTCGGGACGCAGCCTGGACGCCCGCTCCAGAGGAGCGATCGCCTCCGCGCGGCGATGCCCGACCAGCGGACCGCGGTGGAACAACTCGTCACCGAGCTGAAACCAACCCAGGAAGAGCTCGCGCGCCTGTTCCGCCGCGGCGCGGAGCGTGTCGAGCCGCGGTTGCACGGGGAGTTGCGCGGCGTGAATGATGCTCCGGTACAGCGGTGGTAACGAGTCCGCATGGAGGCGTACGCGGCGCACGCGATCCGGATTCGGCGCGCGGCTCAGCCAGCGCCCGATTTCGTTGATCCGCCACGAACAGATCCAGCACGTCGGATCGGTTTTTTCGGCGTCCGAGTACGCTTGATACGCCAGCTCCCATTGCGCCTCGGCGACGAGCTGTTCGGCCTTGAGAAACCGCACCAACCCCTCGTAGGTGTGCGGGAGCGCGGGCACCGGCAGGGATGCTGCGAGGGGACTGCGGTCGGCCCAGACGCCGAGGACGATCTGATACGCGAGAGAGTCGCTCAGCGTCTGCCACCGCTCGAGCGGCACGTGGTACTCGGACGCCGGGACGCTACCGGTCAGCCGGAGCCTGACATCCTGGCCGGCGACGGCGATCCCCGCCTGAATGCTGAGCGACGGCGGAGTCGAATCGCCAAAATTGATGTGCGCGCGGAGGTCCTTGTGTACCATGCACAACAGCGAGTCCGCGACAGCCGCATACTGACTGGGGCCGACGTAGTCGATTCTAGAGAACGTCACCTTCGGCGCGCCCGGATTTGCAACCGTGCATGGCTCAGGCCGGTAGACGATGAACCAGATCGCAAGAGCGACGACGAGCCCTCCGCTCGCGACCAGCGCAACGGGTCGCGCGATGCTCGGCGCAATCGTCCGCTCCAGAGCCTTGCGGAACGCGGCGGCGTCGGGCCAGCGATCCTCCGGCGGCTTGGCGACGGCGCGTTGTAACACTCGGGCAAGACCCATGGGAATCCCGCTCCAGTCGACGTGGTCGCCCTGAGCATGGAATCGCCGTCCACCCCCTGACACCGCCTCGTACAGCACGACACCCAGCGAGTAGATGTCGGTTCGCGGGGTGATCGCGTTTCCCTCCACCTGCTCGGGTGCCATGTAGTCCGGCGTGCCCTCGCGACTGTGCCCGTCGTCTTCTTTGTCTGAGGGCGGCCGCGCGATCCCGAAGTCGGCCAGCAACGCGCGATCCGGCAGGGCGAAGATGTTGGTGGGTTTGACGTCCCGGTGGACGACTCCCAACCGGTGCACGGCCTCGAGGCCGTTAAGCACGTCGATGCCGATCCGGACCACCTCGGCCGCTGGAATCGGGCCGGTGGCGAGGCGCTGTTCCAACGTCGGTCCCTTGACCAGCTCCATGATGTAGTACTGCAGGCCCTCGCCTTCCCCCACCTTATGAATGACGACGACGTTGGGGTGTTGGATGCCGGCGAGGATTTGTGCTTCGCGCAGGAATGCCGCGGCGCCGTCGGCGGTCGCGAGCTCAGGCCGCAGAACCTTGATGGCGACAGATCGGTTGAGCAGGACCTCATGGGCGAGATAGACGCGACCCATCCCACCGCTGCCGAGCTCGCGCTCTACCCGGTAGTCCGGCGATACTGCGCGCTGCAATCGCTCCAGTACGAGATCGACCGGCAAGGGGCTCCCTCCCGGCTTGAACCTACCTCAGTCGGGGAAGCTTGGGCGGCTTGGGCCCGTGCCGGACGGCACCCCGCACAGGTACGCAATCGAGGGGCGTCCCGCTCTGCGCACACCGCAACAGCAAGCCGCCGCGGCTCATATCGCCGCGGCCCGCGAAGGTCGCAGGAAACAGCAGCCGATCGCCGAACACCTCGAGCAGCGGGCCGACGTATTTCTCTGTCGCCACACTGCCGAGCAGCACGACCTGGTCGTCCGGCGCGATTCCGCGCCCGAGCGCGATCGCATCGCGCACCAGCGGCTCGCGAAACGCGGGCTCTGCTTCATCGACGGGGACCTCGGCCATCTGTCGCAAATCCTCGACGCGAATGAGGATATCGGTGGGCAAGAGTCCACGCCCCGGCGTAATCACGTAGCCGCGCCCGAATCGGTTGGCGTAGGCGAGCTTGCCGCGAAAGTATAGGCTGCTCATGAACGTGAAGACTTCGCCCAGCGGGGCGCCGCCGTTCGCCAGCCGCTCGCGCAGCGGACTGGTCTTGCTGTTGAGCAGCATCTGCGCGCGCTTCCCCGAACAGCTCGCAGGAGAAAGCAGGAAGACCGTCAGCACTACCGCTCCATATAGCGGCGCAGGAAGAACATCGCCGCGCCAAAGATCACAATTATCATGATAATCCAGACGATACGGGGCATGCTGTCGTCTCCGGAACAGTCCCTACGAAGAAAAATATTGCACGCCAAAACTTGGTTTTACATATTAATGCATGCTTGGGCTTGGTGGTGGCCTCTTCACGTTTGCGGCGCTCTTCTATTTCGCCGCGGACTATGAGCATCTTTCTGGGTGGAAGTGGGCACTTGCCAGCGCCGCGGTCACGGTCACGATCAACCAGCTCTTCCCCGCCTCCTTCATTTTCGTGCTGCCAGCGCAATTTGGGCTGTTCCTGGTGATGTGGTGGGCGCACACCAAGAACAAGGTGCAGCGCGACGCCGAGCGCGAACAGCGAGAGAAGGGCGCCATGCGCGAGCGCCAGCAGCGGGTCAGCCGGGCCCGGGAAGAGGCAGGGGCCAACACGGACTGGGACGCCCAGGAGCGCGAGCGCGACGCCGCGGCGGCGGCGGCCCTCAAGGAACGTCAGGACCGGGTGCGACTCGCCCGGGAAGCGCGCGAACGGGAAGAGCGCGAGCGGGGAGGGGGAAGCTAAGTCAGATCCGTCCCTGTCCTAGGGTCCACGCAGTCGATATCCCGAGGCCAATCCAGAGCAGGTCCAGCACTCCAAAAGTCTTCCACAGCAGGACCCAGAAACCCAATTGGTCCAAGAATTTGTCGTAGTACACGTGGATGAGGCGGTTGCGTTCCTCGAACGATGACGCCCTCGCGGTAACAGCCGCCTCGTGGATCATCTGCTCCCGCAGTTCGTGCCCCGGGCCGAAGCCGAAGAATGTCGTATCGGCGACGACGTCGGGACGGGCGTCAATGGTCGCCTGCAATTCCGGTGAGAAGGACTTGTGCGCGGTTTTCTCGAGCAGGAAAACCATGATCAACGAGGCGGGACTGTTCGCGAGCTCTTGTCGGATGATCGGCTGGAGGGCCACCGCTACGACGACAACTTTGGCAAGGAGGACGGTGACGAGGGTGAGGACCGCCGCGAGTGCGCCCGAGGCTTTGGTCGGTGGTTTGGCCACCTTGGCCACCACGATGCCCAGAAGGCCTCCGACACCCCATGCGGCCACGCCGACGGGGTGGTGGGTCATATAGACCAGCCCCACCCACACGACGATAATCCCGATCGCCGCAAGCAGGCCGGCGAGAAGCGGCGATCCCTCGGCGCGCTTCGTCGCAGCCTTACCACCGTAGACGCGGACCGTAGTCATGGTCTACGATAGTGAGCGGCGTTCCGAATTGCACGACCTGTTGTGTCGTTTGGCGCGCTAGCGGATTCAGCGCGTCGTCATCACCACCGGGGCATGATCGCTCGTGCCGACGTCGGCCAACACGGCACAGCTCGTCGCTTGTGCGGCGATCGCGGGGGTGGTGAGGAAGTAGTCGAGACGCCAGCCGATGTTGCGGGCGCGTAAATTCCGCCACGGCGCCCACCAGGTAAACAGATCGGAGTTATCGGGATCGAATTGGCGGCTCAGATCCACGAGCGGTGATCCGAGGAGCGTCTCGAACAGGGCACGCTCTTCAGGCCGCTGGCCCACGGCGTTCGGCTTGCGCTCCTTGGGGTGCACGTCGATTTCCGCACGCGCGATGTTCATGTCGCCGCAGAGAATCAGCTGTCTGCCCTCAGCCCTCAGCCGCGCCGCCCAGTCGATGAGACTGTTGACGAAGGCCAGCTTCGCGGGGTAGTCCTTGCCGCCGTTCGGGACGTAGACCGAAGCGATCACGAGATCGGCGTGCTCCACCTGCACGATGCGCGATTCCATGTCGAACGGCGGATGGCTGAAGACCGGGTCGACGGCGAACAGATCCTTCCGGACGTGCAGGGAAACGCCGGAGTAGCCCTTGAGGGTGTGCCAGTACGCGTGATACTCATCGAGTCGACACTCGGCTGGGATCTGGGCAGCGGTGGCCTTGAGCTCCTGCAGGCAGACGACGTCGGGGCGGTCGCGCTGCAGCCACTCGCACAGCTGCGCGGCGCGGGCCCGGATGCCGTTCACGTTCCAGGTCGCGATTTTCACGACGGAATGATAAGCCCCTTGACGCCCCACGGGCCATCTGTATATTACCACTCAGTTATGAAACCATCTGGTTATAAGCTAACCGCGACCTTCGCGGCCCTCGCCGACCCGACGCGGCGGGCGATCCTGGCGCGGCTGGCGGACGGCGCAGCGACGGTCACGGAGCTGGCCGCGCCGTTCGACATGAGCCAGCCGGCGATCTCCAAGCACCTCAAGGTTCTGGAGCGCGCCGGCTTGATCACGCGGGGCCGGGAGGCGCAGCGCCGGCCCCGCAAGCTCGAGCCGCGGCCCCTCGCCGAGGCGACGGACTGGATCGAGCGTTACCGCAGGATCTGGGAGGCGAACTTCAAGCGCCTCGACGCCGTGCTGGAGGAGCTGAAGGGCAAGCAGAAGAAGGCCGTCGACGCGCTGATCGAGGACACAAAACCCAAGCCGAGGAAAAGGAAACTGAGATGACCAAGACCGCCGCAATGAAGGTTACGACCCCGAGCGACCGCGAGTTAGTAATGATGCGGATGTTCGACGCCCCTCGGGGCATGGTGTTCGACGCGCTCACGCAACCCGATCTCGTGCGGCGCTGGCTGCTCGGTCCACCCGGCTGGACGATGCCCGTATGCGAGATCGATCTCCGCGTCGGCGGTCAGTATCGCTATGTCTGGCAAAATGCCGACGACCGGAAAATGGGGATGGGGGGTACGTTCAAGGAGATCGTCCGGCCGTCGCGCATCGTCGCCACGGAGGTGTACGAGGATTACTGGACGGGTGGTGAGACCCTCGTTACCACGGAGCTCGTCGAGACCCACAACCAGACCACACTCAGCACGACAGTCCGCTATGCGTCACGCGAAGCAAGGGACGCGGCCCTCAAGATGGGTGCGACGAAGGGTTTGGAGGCGAGCTACCACCGTCTGGAAGAGCTGCTGAAAGCGTAAACCATTTCACTAGCGGAGACACCGATGGTTGGCCCAAAGATTACGCCGTTCCTGTGGTTCGATCACCAGGCCGAGGAAGCGGCGCAGTTCTACACGTCGATTTTCAAGAACTCGAAAATCCTCCACGTCAGCCGCTACGGTGACGCCGGGCCGGGGCCCAAGGGCTCTGTGATGGTGGTGAACTTCCAGCTCGCGGGGCAGGAATTCACGGCGTTGAACGGCGGCCCGCTGTTCAAGTTCAGCGAGGCGTTCTCCTTTGTCGTGAACTGCGAGAATCAGCAGGAGATCGACGAGTACTGGAGCAAGCTCACGTCCGGCGGCGGCGAAGAAAGCATGTGCGGCTGGCTGAAAGACAAGTTTGGGTTCTCCTGGCAGATCGTGCCCACGGTGCTCGGGAAGCTGATGAGCGACAAGGATCCCCAAAAGGCAAACGGCGTGATGCAGGCGCTGCTCAAGATGAAGAAGCTCGACATCGCCAAACTGCAAGCGGCGGCCGACGGCAAAGCCACAGTCAGCCGTTGACGGTCCGCATTCCTCCTTCGGGATAGCGCGCCCCGGCGGCGACCCCCACATCTTCGAGTTGCGCCACGTCGGCGTCCGACAACTCCACGTTGAGGGCGCCAACGTTTTCTTCGACATACTCGCGATGCTTGGTTCCGGGGATAGGGACGATCTCCTCGCCCCTGTGAAGCAGCCAGGCGAGCGCCAGCTGCCCCGGCGTGCATCGTTTCTCGCGCGCAAGCGCCTCGACCCGGCGCACCAGATCGAGATTCCTCTGAAAGTTCTCGCCTTGAAACCGTGGGTGGTTCTTGCGCCAGTCGCCCTCGGCAATGTCCTCCGGCCGCTTGATCTGACCCGTGAGAAAGCCCCGACCAAGCGGGCTGTAGGCGACGAAGCCGATCCCCAGCTCGCGCACGGTCGGCAGAATCTCCTCCTCCACGTCGCGGCTCCAGAGGGAGTACTCCGTCTGCAGCGCCGTGATGGGATGAACGGCATGTGCCCGGCCCACCGTCTCCGCCGACGCTTCGGAGAGACCGAGGTAGCGAACCTTGCCTTGGCGGACGAGGTCGGCCATCGCGCCAACCGTGTCTTCGATCGGCACCGACCGATCCACGCGATGCTGGTAGTACAGATCGATATGATCGACACCGAGCCGGCCGAGCGAAGCGTCGCATGCCGCCTTGACGTACTCCGGCCGGCCGTTTTGTCCAGCCCACTTCCCATCAGGAGTGCGGACGTTACCGAACTTCGTCGCGAGAATCACCTGATTGCGACGACCCTTGATCGCCTTGCCGACAAGCACTTCGTTCGTGTACGGCCCATATACGTCGGCCGTATCGAGGAGATTGA